>Ga0105048_10003298_pt1 | contig 26441 bp, 23 predicted proteins | sample MAT05_FD_78382 | JGI IMG/M metagenome (GOLD analysis project Ga0105048, IMG submission 78382) | Freshwater microbial communities from Lake Fryxell liftoff mats and glacier meltwater in Antarctica - MAT-05 | ecosystem: Environmental > Aquatic > Freshwater > Ice > Liftoff microbial mat | place...
CGCCATGGGCTCGCCCGACGTCGCCAAGATGATGGCCGGCTTCGGCGCCGACATGATGGGTTGGGTGCTCCTGTTCCGCCTGGTCGCCCCGCCCGCGCTGGTCCTGCTCGCACTCGCCCCCCTGCTCGCCGCCGGCGGCGATCCTGCCGCAGTCGACACCACGCGGGTCAGCAACTTCATCGGCTACTCGTTCATCGTGGCCGCCAGCGTGATCCTCTACCTCCGCTATCAGAAACCGGCACGTCTATGAGCGCCAAGTCCGCACCGGCCACCGAGCCCGAACCGACGACGAAGAAGAAGGGCTTCTTCGCGTCCTTCGAGCCCGCCACGGCCGAACCGACAGCGACCATCGATCCCGACCCGTCGTTGCTCCTCCAGACCGGTGATCTCGGCAAGGACTACGGCGACGGCCTCGGCCTCGTCACCCTCGACCTCGAGGTCGGCCCCGGCGAGCTCATCATGCTGGTCGGACCGAACGGCGCCGGGAAGTCCACCTTCCTCGGCCTCACCTCGGGCCTGGTGGAACCCAGCACCGGCGCGGCCTTCGTGGCGGGCTTCCCGATCGGTTCGGTCGAAGCCCGAGCTGCGACCTCGTTCCTCCCCGACGCGCCGATCCTCTACGAGGACCTGAGCGTCAACGAGCACATCGAGTACATCGCCCGCCTGCACCACACCGAGGACTGGGAGGAGTACGGGGACGAGCTCCTCGAGATGTTCAACCTCGAGCACCGCGCCGACGACCTCCCCGCGAAGTTCAGCCGCGGCCTGAAGCAGAAGACCGCCTTGATCCTCGGGCTCATCCGACCGTTCTCGTTGCTGCTCGTCGACGAGCCCTTCGTCGGGCTCGACACGCCGGGCCAGGAGACCCTCGTCGAGGTCCTGGGTGACATCGTCGAGCAGGGGGCATCGGTCATCTGCTCGACCCACCAGCTCGACCTGGTGCCGATCGCCACCCGCTGTGTCGGGCTCCGCGACGGCGAGCTCAGCTACGACGGCCCGGCATCGGCCGAGAAGATCCGCGAGCTCGTCGGCTCTTAGCTGCCCCCCGGGACCGCGGGGCCCGTCGGCCGCTGCGAACCGGCTGCGTGATGCGGTCCGCTCACCCGGACACCCGCCCCGCGGCGCTCGGCCACGGCGATGAGCCCGTCGGGCGCGATGCGGCACGGAACCGTCGGTGGACAGCGTGGGTCGGAGCGACCGAGACTGGGGGCCGGCAGGATGGCGCTGGCCACTGCGGCGGAGCCACCAGGGTTGGGGAAGCACCATGACCACACCGCCTCGTTCGGGACCCGGCCCGTCGGACCCATCGGATCCGCCGTCTCCCGGCGGGCAGGGACCCGAGCGCACCATCGACGGACCCGTGCTGGCGAGGCTGGTCACCTTCCTGGACCGCACGTCGGACCTGGTCGGCGTCACCGACGCGCACGGCTCGGTCGTCTACCTCAACCGGGCAGCTCGCACCCGGCTCGGTATCCGTGACGACCGACGGTCGATCACCACCGAGGACCTGTTCCCACAAGAGGCCTTCGCCGTCTACTTCGACCAGATCCGGCCGCGCATCGTCGGCGGCGACGTGTGGACCGGCTACCTCCCCATCCGGGGGGCGGTCGAGCCACTCGAGATGTGGGCAACGATCGTGGGCGAGGCGACGCCCGACGGCGAGGTCGAGTGGTTGGTGCTGGCCGCCCGTGACGTCAACGACTGGCACCACAGCCCCGACGCCGTCAACCGCCACGCCGCGTTCGACGAGCTGACGGGCCTGGCGACGCGCTCGCTGCTCATGGACCACCTCGCCAAGGCCCGGTCGCGTGCCACCCGGAGCGGGCAGGACGTGGCCGTCGCGTTCATCGACCTCGACGACATGACGGCGGTGAACCACACCTTCGGTAGCACCGTCGGCGACGGGGTGTTGGTGGAGGTCGCGCACCGGCTCCGGGATTCGGTCCGGGTGATCGACACCGTCGCCCGGGTCGGCGGCGACCAGTTCGTGGTGCTCTTCGACGGCGTCGCCGACGAGGACGAGGCGGCGGCGCTCACCACCCAGATCCAGGCCACGCTCGAATCGGCCACCGTCGATGTCGAGGACCGGGCCATCAACGTCTCGGCCAGCATCGGGATCGTCCTCTCGCGCGACGGCGAGCTCGGCGACCAGCTCCTGGGCCGGGCCGACACCGCCATGTACGAGGTGAAGGCCGATCGGCGGAACCGGCGCGGAACCCCGCTGCGGATCGGCGCCGAGCTCCGCTCGGTCACCCTCAAGGACGTGGCGGTGGCCGTCACCCGCCACGAGATCGTTCCCTACTACCAGCGGGTGGTCGACGTCGGCGACGGCTCGACCCGGGGAGCCCACGCTCTGGCCCGATGGCTGCGCCCCGACGGGTCCGCCGTGGATGCGTCGGCGTTCCTCGGCATCGCCGACGACTCGGGGGTCAGCTTCACGCTCGACCTCGCGATCCTCCGCCACGCCCTCACCGACCTCGCCGCCCGCACCGATCTGGGTCGGCTCTACGTCCCCGTCAGCCCGCGGTTCCTGCGCCACCCCGGCGTCGAGCGGTTCGTCCACGAGGTGCTGGCCCGGGCCGGCGTCACCGCAGACCGTCTGGCGGTGCTCGTCGACGAGCGGTTGGTGACCACGCGGGCGCTCGTCATCGGCGACGCGATCTCCGCCCTGAGGGACCTGGGGGTGCACCTCGTCCTCGACACGGCCCCGCCGGGCGACGAGGCGACCGTCGCACCCGACCGACGCCCCCGCGCCGGTGGGATGGCGGGCCTCTTCGACCAGGTGCGGCTGCGCCCGGCCTGGATGTCCGAGCTCGACGCCCATCCCGACCACATCGCCGAGCTCATCGCCCAGGCCCACGCCGCCGACCAGGAGGTCGTGGTCGGTGGCGTCGAGACCCCGGCCCAGCTCGGCCGCCTCCGCGAGCTCGGGTGTGACCTCGCATCGGGTCACCTGATCGGCCGTCCGCAACCGGTTCCGGGGTGACCGGGGCGGGGCCGTCCGGCGCCCGTCCCCCACCCGGGCCCGCCGGGTGGCTACCGTCGCCGGGCCATGGGTGAGCGCTTCTACGGCAACGGGATCCTGAGCGGTCCGATCGATCTCGACGGGGGCCGGCCCGCGCCGCAGGTGTTCCCCAAGGTCGAGGCCCGGCCCGGCCTCGAGGTCGCCGAGCGCGGCACGAACGTCGCCGGGGTCGTCGTGTCGCTGGCCAAGGGCCTGGTCACGGTACGCGGCACCGACGGCCGCGACCGAGTGGCCAAGCTCCGCGAGGGCTCGTTCACGGTCGCCGGCAAGCAGGTGACGCTGGTGGCCCCGCGGAACCCTGCCGGCGCCGGGTCGAGCGCACCGGCGCGCACCGCATCCGGTTCGGAGGCGGTGGCGGGGGCGATGGCCCGGATCGCGCGCGCCAGCCGCATCCTCGTCGAGGGCGTCCACGACGCCGAGCTGGTCGAGAAGGTGTGGGGCGATGACCTGCGCATCGAGGGCGTGGTGGTCGAGGTCCTCGACGGCGCCGACAACCTCGCCGAGGTCGTCCGCTCGTTCGGGCCGAGCACCAACCGCCGGCTGGGCATCCTCCTCGACCACCTGGTCGACCACTCGAAGGAGACCCGGATGGCCCAGGCGGTCGACCACCCTGACGTGCTGATCACGGGTCACCCCTACGTCGACATCTGGGCGGCCATCAAGCCGTCGGTCATCGGCATCGCCGCCTGGCCCGAGATCCCCAAGGGGCAATCGTGGAAGGACGGCATCTGCGCCCGCGTCGGGCCATCGCTCGGCGCCGGCGCCGACACCGACCCCCGGCTGTTCTGGAAGCGCCTGGTCGGATCGGTCACGACCTGGACCGACCTCGAACCGCCGCTGGTCGGCGCGGTCGAGCAGCTCATCGACTTCGTCACCGAACCACCGCGAGCCTGATCCCAACACCGGTCCGCGATCGGGCCCCGGGCCCGCTCCGACCGCGGCGCGCGGCCACACCGGAGACCACGTCGACTCGACGGAGACGGCGCGTCCGCCGCAGACCTTCGGGTCACCTCGGCGCAGCAGTAGCGTCACCATCACCCACTCGACCGACGAGGTGACGATGTTGGATCAATCGGACAAGTCCAACCGCTTGGCGATCCCCCGGCTGGTGATCGCCGGCATCGCTCTCCTGCTCGTCGGCGTGCTGCTGGCGCAGAACAGCCAGCGGGTGGAGCTCACGCTGCTGGTGTGGAGCTTCACCCTGCCGCTGTGGCTCGCCCTCGGGATCATGGTGCTGCTCGGTGCCGGGCTCGGCCAGGCCATCGGCATGTGGCGCAAGCGCCGCTGACCTCCCCGGAGCTCCGTGCGCACCGGCCGCCCGCAACCGCGATCTGACCCGTGACCGGCGGTTGGCGCCGTGAACGAGGCGAGGCCGGCCAGGCGGTCCGGTGCACCGACGGATCTTCCGTCCCGATCGCGCTCGCATCGGGCTGACCTTGCGGGGTAGGGAACCGCGATCGCCGCGGCGGCGTTGGGACTCCGAGGAGTTCGATGATCGGGAGCACGACGTGTGCGTGCCGCCCCGAGCCGGAGAGGAACAGGGAGATCATGATGGGGCCCACCAATGCCCTGGTTCGACGCGCCCGCCGGGCGGCGAACCGGTCCGGCGCATGACGGCACCGATGCGAGGGGCCGAGCACGCGCTGGCCCACTCGTTGCAGCGCCACGTCGCCCGCGACGGTGGCTTCACCCTGCACCGGGGCACCCATCGGCCGATGGGCGAAGGGGTTTCGGTCGCGGCCGATCCGCGGGCCACCCTGCGGGTGGCGTGGCACAACTGGGACAACGACCTCGTCGCCTCCTGGGTGCACCGCCACCACCGCCGCTGCGACCGCGACGACCTGCACCTCGGCGGTTGGCTCGACCCGATCCGCAACGAGGTCTGGCTCGACCTCGTGCACGTGTACCCCCCGAGCGCATGCCGCGAGGCGCTCCTGACCGGGCTGCGCCACCAGCAGCACGCGGTCTTCGACATCGGCGCCCGTTCCGTCGTGGTGTTGGCCGGGCTGACGGCGACGGGCATCGACGCGCTCCTCGCCGGTGGGTTCCTGGGCGCGACGACATGAAGGTTGCCGCGGTGACCGCTCCGCTGTCGCGGTGGCGCGACGACGCGACCGACGATCCCCGTCGGGACACGCGCACGGCGGCACTGCTCGGGATCGCGCTCGGCGTGTCGTTCGGGGTCTGCTTCCTGACCGGCGTCTACTCGCACCTGGCCCAGAACCCCACGGCGTGGTTCGAGCTCCCGGCGTCGCCCTCCACCCTGTACCAGGTGACCCAGGGCGTGCACGTGGCGGCCGGCATCGCCACGGTCCCGCTGCTGCTGGCCAAGCTGTGGGCGGTGTTCCCCCACCTGTTCCGGTGGCCACCGATCACGGGCATCGCCCACGCCCTCGAGCGCCTCACGCTCGTGCCGCTGGTCGCCGGGTCGATCTTCATGCTCTTCAGCGGCCTCGCCAACACGTACCTCTGGTACCCGCTGCCGGTCTTCTTCCCCACCGCGCACTACTGGGTGGCATGGCTCACGATCGGGGCGCTGGTCACCCACATCGGGGCGAAGCTCACCCTCACCCGACGGGCCCTCACCCGCCCGACCGCGGCCACCACCCCGCCCCCCGATCGCCCGGTCACCACCACCACCACCACCGCCGCGCCGACCACCACTCCCCTCGTCGCCGAATCGGCTGACCCGACCGCCCGTCGGCGCTTCCTCGCGATGGTCGGCGCGACGGCGGGCGTCCTCACGGTCGCCACCGTCGGCCAGACCGTCTACCCGCTCCGCCGGTTCGCGCTGCTCGCCCCACGCGACCCCGATGTCGGGACCGACGGCTTCCCGGTCAACAACACCGCAGGCGAGGCGGGCATCACCGACGCGGCCTCGGATCCGGAGTGGCGCCTCGCCGTGACCGGCGCGGTCGGCGCAGCCCTGTCCCTGTCGCTCGACGACCTGCGCTCGCTCCCGCAGCACGAAGCCACGCTCCCGATCGCGTGTGTCGAGGGGTGGAGCGTCACCAAGCGCTGGCGCGGTGTGCGGCTCGCCGACGTGCTCGAACTGGCCGGCGCACCACCGGACGCGTCCGTGACGATGCAGTCGCTCGAACGCGGCTTGTTCGGCACCTCCGACGTGAACGCCGGGCAGGCCCACCACCCCGACACCCTCCTGGCGCTCGAGGTCGAGGGCCAGGTGCTCTCGCTCGATCACGGCTACCCGGTCCGGTTGATCGCCCCGAACCGGCCCGGCGTCATGCAGACGAAGTGGCTCTCGACGATGGAGGTGCGCGGGTGACCGCGGTGGCGGACGGCCCGACCGACGGGTCCGGTTCCCCTGCGGACAACCGCGCCGAATCGGCTGTCCCTCGCCCGGGACCATGGTCCTGGATCGGACTCGCCCTCGGTGGGGCGATCATGGCCTACGCCGTGTGGGGCGCCGTCCAGGCCTTCTCGACCACCGAACAGCTCGGTCTGGCGCGTTGGCTCGTCGGGTCCGCCATCGCCCACGACTTCGTGCTCGCACCTGTCGTGACGGTCATCGGGCTCGTCCTGGCCCGGTTCCTTCCCGTGTCGGTCCGCGGTCCGGTGCTCGGCGCCACCGCCATCTCGGGGATCGTGCTGCTCGTGTCGTGGCCCGCGCTGCGGGGCTACGGCCTCCGAGCGGGGAACCCCTCGATCCTCCCGCACGACTACCCGCGCAACGCCGCGATCGTCCTTGGACTCGTCTGGGCCGTCGCACTGGTGGTGGTGGCGGTTCGCCTGATCCGAGTGCGGCGACGTTGAGACAGCACCACCTGGCGCATCGATGAACCACGCCGCGATCGGGTGCGGTCAGGCGCAGGGGAAGGAGCTGGCGAGCACGTCGCCCTTGACGCGGTAGTCCCGGTACTCCTGGGTCGCGGCATCGATGACCCCCGCCAACGGCGACCACTCGTCGGCGACCTTCATGGCGGGGTCGATGGCCGCCACGGGATGCCAGAAGACCCCATCGGCGGTGATGCAGACCTCGGGGATGAGCGACGTGCGCGACACGGTGAGCCCGGCGTTGGCCGAGCCCTGCTGAGCGACTCGACGAACGACGCGTTGGTGCGCGTCGAGGCCGAGGTCGTCGAAGAAGTCGAGGAGCTCCCGCTCGGCGTCGCCCGCGTCGTTGCCGAGGGTGGCGGCGACGCGGACCTCGAAACCCAGATCGATGGCGGTGCGGATCCCGGCGAGCGCGCGGGCGAAGCTCCCCGTCCCGCGGTGTCGGTCGTGCAGGTCCGGGGTGGCGGAGTCGAGGCTGATCTGGAGGGTCAAGCCCTCGCGAGGCAGCGCCTCGAGGCGACGGAGGCGTTCGCCCTTCCACACCATGGCGTTGGTGAGGACCGTCGTGGGGAGGGCCTGCGACGCGATGCGCAACCGCTCGTCCAGGTCGACCAGCATGAACGGCTCGCCGCCGGTGAGGAACAGCTCGCGGACACCGGCCGCGCTCGCCTCGGCGACGATCGCCGCGAACTCGTCGACGGGAATCACCCTCGGACGCGCCTTGGGGGACGACTCGACGCAGCAGTAGTCGCAGGCGAGGTTGCAGTGGAAGTTGGTGTAGATCCACAGGCGGTAGCCGGGACGCCGATCCTCGGGCAGCGAGGCCACCGGGTCGACGATGCGGCCCCGATGGACCTCGACGGCGTCGGGCAGCACGGTCAGGACCTCGTTGCCGGTCGCCGCGCACCACCGCTCGATGACGTCGACGTCGGCCGCGGCATCCACGGGGATGCGAACCGTGCCCCCCGCGTGGGTGGCGCCGACCTCGTCGACCAGTCGGAGCATGAGGCGCGTCGTCATGGGCGCCTCACCAGTGGTCGGAGATGGCTTGCTCGTCCATCGCCTGGATCAGCGACTGGTACCCGGTCAGCTCGGCCCGCTCCCACTTGCGGAGGCCCTCGAGCTCGAGGATCCGCCGGTGCGACGGGTTCTCCCAGTCCATGGCCAGCAGGGTGGCGACCCACGCCTCGGCCCGTTCCGGATCGAACGAGTCGAGCGCGGTGAAGTTGCAGTGGTTGTAAGGCTCCGACTCCCAGACCACCTCGAGGTCGGACATGGTGTCGTCCCCCGCGGCGTTGAGGTTCTGCCAGGTGTTGATGCCGACCGCCGCGACATCGGCCTCCTCGTCGAGCACGGCACGGATCGCGTCGAGGTCGGACCGCCCGGTATCGCCGTGCTTGCCGACGTCGGAGTCGAAGATGACGAGCTCGATGTCGTCGGTGCTGATGCCCTCGCGGGCCAGGAAGTGCAGCGGCAGGATGCGGGCCTGTCCCGAGTCGCGGGACCCGAGGGCCACCCGTTTGCCGGTGAGGCTGGCGAGTCCATCGAGACCGGATCCCGCCCGCCCGATCATGAGCGTCTTGAAGACGAGGTCGGTATCCCGGGTGGCCAGCGCGACGGCATGGCCGCCGCTCTGGCGCTGGGTCCGCACCCACGCGACGTTGGTGTTCCACGCGAGGTCGACGTGGCCGGCGAGGAGCGCGTCGACCTGGCGCTCGTAGTTGGAGTAGAGGACGAAGTCGATCGGGGTCGGGCTCTCGGCGAAGTACTCCTTGATCCCCTCCCAGATCGGTACGACGTTCGCGGTGTAGGCGACCGCGCCCACGACGATCGGTGTTTGAGTCACAACAGATGCCTTTCGGGGATTCAGGGGTGGAGGGCCGGCCCGAAGGCCGGTCGCAGCGTCAGAACAGGGGGATCTCGCAGATGGCCTTGCCGATGAAGTCGTAGAGGGTGTCGCTGGTGGGGGCCATGACGGCGGCCGCTCGGGCGTCGCGGAACAGCCGCTCGACGCCCACCTCCTTGCGGAACGCGGAGCCGCCACAGACCCGCATGCAGAGATCGGTGACCTCGATGGCCGCGTCCCCGGCGGAGACCTTCGTCTCGAGCACCCGCAACATGGCGTCCTCGGTGCCACCCTCGACCGCGGCCACGGCTTGGGCCAGGAGCGCAGCCGCCTGGTCGGTACGGACCTTGGCGTGCGCCAGGTGGAGCCGGTTCACGGGGTTGTCGGCGAGGCTCTGGTCGAGGTGCTCCAGGCGGCTCGACGTGAGGTGCGTCGCAGATCGGGCGACCGCCGCGTCCATCAGGCCGACGGAGGTGGCGGAGTTCATGAGGTTGAACCAGGGCAGCACGGTCCCGATCATCAGATCGAAGCCGCCACCGTCCGCGCCGAGCTGGTTCGTCGCCGGGATCGACGCGCCGGTCGCGCTGACGGGGCTGGATCCGTTGCCTCGGAGGCCGAGGCCGTCGAACGGAGCATCGATCTTCAGGCCCGGTGTGTCGCTGGGGACGAACCACAGGGTGCTGGGGCCGTCCGCGGCGAGCGGTGTGCTGCTCCAGACGTAGCTGTCGGCTTCCCCGGCGCCGGTGACCCACGACTTGCGGGCATCGAGCAGGACCTGGTCGCCGTTGGCCGTGGCCGTCGACAGCGGCGCCCAGAAGTGGCTGCGCGAGCCCTGCTCGGAGAACGCGAGGGTCGACACATGCCGGTTCTCGGCGATGGCCCGGCGCACGTCCTCCGAGCCCAGCGACTCGAGCACGGCCGTTGCCGCGTAGTGCATGCAGATGATCATCGCGGTCGACGTGCAGTTGCGAGCGAGCTCGCTGACCACGGCGGTGGCCGCCGATGGGCCGAGGCCCTCGCCGCCCACCGACTCGGCGCTGACGATCCCGAGCAGCCCGGCCGACTTCAGGGCATCGATGTTCGCAGTGGGGTAGGCGCCGTCGACGTCGACATGGATGGCGTTCGGCTCCACCTCGGCGTCGATCACGGCGTGCAAGCGGTCCAGGTAGTCACTCATCTGCGGCAGCTCCAGGTTTCGGTGTTGAAGGTGAAGGTGGGGGGAAGAAGGGTTGGTTGCGGCGATCGACAGGTGACGCTCACACGCTCGGCGCCTGCGAGGAGACTCGTTCGACCTCGTCCCGATCGGTGCCCGTCAGGGCGCTGGCTCGCCGGGTGGGCAGGAGGGAGAGGCCCAAGGCCGCGAGGACGCCGCAGTGGACGGGTCGTGACCCGAGGCCGATGATCAGATCATCCGGGGAGGACCGGTAGGTGAAGAGCAGCGCAGCGGCGATCACGATCGCGCCGGCACCGACCGCTCGACGCACCGCGGCGTCCGCGCTCCCCAGCAGCCAGGTTCCGGCGCCGAGCGCGACGAACAGCAGACCGAGTGCGATCGATCCGGTGAAGATGGCGTTGCCGAACTCGTCGGGGATGTCGTTGCTCCCGGTGAACACCGACCTCGTCACGTTGTCGTCGCCCAGGAGGCCCGCCGAGATGTTGTTCAGGATCACGATGAGGCCGAAGCCGATGGTCACGAGTCCGAGCGCACGCGGCGAGGTCGGGCGCGAGGTGGGCGCCTGCACGAGCACGGCGATGCTCAGGCCGATCATCAAGAGATAGGCCCAGTACCACTCGTTCGGAGCGTTGGCGACGGCCAAGCCGATGCCGAACGCTTGGGCCATGCTCACGATGGCGGCGACCCGCAGGTACCGACCAGACAAGAGCGCGGCGGACAGGCCGACCTCGACGAAGAGGGTGACCCACCCGAACAGGCTCATCTGGGGGAGCACGATCTGCTCGAAGACCCAGGCCGATCCCGGCAGCACCGGATGGTCGACCCCCGCCTGGACGTAGTTGCGCAAGCCGCCGAACCCGGTGGGCACCTTCCATCCGACGTTCGACAGCCACATGAGCCCCAGCAGCCAGCGGACGGCCACCGGCCCGGCGCGGCCCGACACGCGATCGACCGCAGCGGTCATCGAGTCCAGTCGGGTGCGCCCCGCAGCATCGGTGTCCATGGCCTGATCTCCGTTCGCGTACTCAGGGAACCTGCGGACGAAAGCTCCGCTCGGGCTGAGGGACACTGTTGCTGTCGATGTGCCCACGGCGTCACGACGACAGCACGCCCCATCATGACCTCTTCGGAGCCGACCCGTCGGGTGGACCAACGACGCGTGCGTCGCTTCAGTTCCGGCCTGTCGGTCGATTGTCGGTTGGTTGGCAACGCGGCCGGCGTCCTCGAGCCGACTCGTTGCTGCCCCTTCGGGGACCCACCCGACCTGCGCCGCTTCCCGTGTCCACGACCCCACTAGGCTCCGGGCGCGATCACCCGCCCCCAGGCGTCGCGAGACGACGTAGACCCGACGATGGAAGTCCACTGATGGCGACCGACGCGTCGAACCCTTCGCCTGACCCGCCGGCGCTGCGCCAGGGACGGTCGCGGGCCGACGTGATCGTGCTCGGTGTCGCGATCGTGGCGGTCTGGTTCCTCGTGATCGCGCTCGGCCGCACCTGGGGGATCTGGCTCGAGGGCCAGGGTCGCAACATCGTGCTGTTCACCCCGCCGGTACTCGGGGGCTACCGGCCCGAGCGCGACCTGCGGTTCCTCATCCCCGTCGTCGTTGCGGTGGCGCTCATCGCCGTGGTCCCCCGTCTCGCGCTGCGGGCCCGCTGGAGCATCGCGATGGTCACCGCCGCCGCCGGGTCGCTCGTCTGGTGGCTCGCCCTGGCCGCGGTCGATGGGGCCGACGCCTTCACCCGCGGCCTCTACTGGAACGACGACTACGCCTCGACCTACGCCTACTTCACCGGTGATCCCGGCGGGTTCCTGGCCACCTTCACCGACGCCCTGCCCGGCTACAGCATCCAGCTGCGCGCCCACCCACCCGGTGTCCCCCTGGTGCTGGCCGGTCTCGCCAAGGTGGGCCTCGGCACCGAGGCGTGGACCGCGGTACTGACCTACGCCGTGGCCGCGTCGGGGGTGGTCGCGGTGCTCATCGCGGTCCGGGAGATCGCCGGCGAGAGCACCGCCCGGCGGGCCCTCCCGTTCCTGGTCCTCGCCCCGGCTGCCACCTGGATGGCCGTCTCGTTCGACGCGCTCTTCGCCGGCGCGGCCGCCTGGCTCATCACCCTTCTCGTGCTCGCCGCAACGCGAACGGGGCGGCGAGCCGACCTGCTGGCCGTGGGCGCGGGCGTGCTCGCCGCCGTCGCCGCGCTCTTCAGCTACGGCCTCGTGCTGATGGGTTGCCTGGTCCTGGCGGTGGCGGTCGCGTTTCGGGCGTGGCGCCCGCTGGCGATCGCCACGGTCACCGCCGCCGGCCTCGTCGTGGCCCTGGTGCCGTTCGGGTACTGGTGGATCACCGGGCTGGAAGCCACGAGCGTCGAGTACTACACCCTCGACGTCGACCGCCCCTACAGCTACTTCCTGTTCAACAACCTGTCCGCGTGGTTCCTCGTGATCGGGCCAGCCACCGTCGTGGCCCTGGCGTTCCTGCGCGACCGACGCCTCTGGATCCTCGTCGGTGGCGGGTTGGCCGCAGTGGCGGCCGCCAACCTCAGCGGGCTGTCGAACGCCGAGGTCGAGCGCATCTGGCTGCCGTTCACGATCTGGGTGCTGCCCGCGGCCGCCGTCCTCGGCGGCCGGGGCTGGGTCACCCGCGGGTGGCTCGGCGCGCAGGCCGCGACCGCCATCGTGCTCGCCTGGTTCATCCGGACGCACTGGTGACCGCCGTCAACCCCCCGGACCGCGATCACCCGTGCGGGGAGCGTCGCGGCACCGGCGAGCCACCACCTGACCTGCAGACCCCACCGCCCGCGCACCGCCGATCAGTCGACCTGCCGGCCAGCCGACCAGCCGACCCGCCGATCTGAGCGAGGAGCTCCCATGCACGTGCTCGTGACCGGTGGAGCCGGGTTCATCGGTTCCGCCGTGGTCGATCAACTCGTCGAGGGTGGCCACGAGGTGACCGTGGTGGACTGGTTGCACCCGGCCGCCCACCAACGCCGGCCGGACTACCTCAACGCCGGCGCCCGCTACACCTGGGCCGACCTCCGGGACCTCGACGTCGCCCGTGCCGCCGTGGTCGACGTGGATGCCGTCTGCCACCAGGCCGCGATGGTCGGACTCGGCGTCGACTTCGCCGATGTCGTGGACTACGTGGCCCACAACGACGGCGCCACCGCCGCGCTGCTCCGGGCGCTCCACGACCGGGACTTCGCCGGACGCCTGGTGCTGGCCAGCTCGATGGTCGTGTACGGCGAGGGTCGCTACCGCTGCGTGGCCCACGGGTTCGTCCGGCCGGGCCCTCGGACCAGCGCCCGGCTCGATGCCGGCGACTACGAGCCCCGTTGTCCCGAGTGCGACGGCGAGCTGGTCCCGGAGGCGGTGACCGAGGATGCACCGACCGACCCCCGCAACGTGTACGCCGCCACCAAGCTCCACCAGGAGCACCTCGTGGCCGCCTACGCCCGCGAGCACGACGCGGCCTGGGTCGCACTGCGCTACCACAACGTGTACGGACCGCGGATGCCGCGCAACACCCCCTACGCCGGTGTGGCCAGCATCTTCCGCTCGGCTGCGGAGCGAGGTGAGGCACCACGGGTGTTCGAGGACGGCGGCCAACGACGGGACTTCATCCACGTGGACGACGTCGCCCGGGCCAACGTCGCCGCGCTCGTCGCGCCCGACTCCGCGCCGCTGTCGGGCTGCTACAACGTCGCGACCGGGCGCCCGCACACGGTGCTCGACATGGCCGAGGCGCTCGTGGCCGCGGCCGGAGACGACCGGTCCCCCGCCCCCGAGGTCGTCGGCGGCTACCGCCTCGGCGACGTCCGCCATGTGTTCGCGTCGCCCGCCCGGGCCGCGGATCGCCTGGGCTTCACCGCCGAGATCAGCTTCGCCGAGGGCATGGCCGCCTTCGCCACCGCCGAGCTCCGTGGGACGGCATGAGCAGCACGCTCGGTCGCACCGACTCCTTCGACGCCGTGCAACTCGTCGTGATCGCCAAGGAACCCGTCCCCGGTCGCGTGAAGACCCGCCTGTGCCCGCCGTGCACCCCCGATCAGGCTGCCGCCATCGCCGAGGCGAGCCTCGCCGACACCCTCGCGGCCGTCGCAGCAACCGGTGCGCAGACCAACGCCGACGCGGCCACCGGTACCCCCGAGCGCGTGCGGGTGGCCCAGCGCGTGCTGGCGCTTGACGGGTCGCCCGGCCCGTGGCTCCCCGAGGGGTTCACCGTCATCGACCAAGAGGGCGACGGGCTCGACGAACGGCTCACCGCCGCGTTCACGCACTGCTTCGCCACCCGGCCCGAGGCGCCCGTGATCCTCGTCGGCATGGACACCCCCCAGGTCACCCCCCACCACCTGTACACCGTGGTGACCCTGCTGGCCACCCATGACGCCGTGCTCGGCCCCGCCCCCGACGGCGGCTACTGGCTCATCGCCCTACGGCACCTCGCCCCCGACGCCATCACCGGTGTCCCGATGAGCGCGGATGACACCTACCGCCGCCAGCACGACCGGCTCGTCCGTTGCGGCTACCGCGTCGCGGTGACCGATCCGCTGGACGACGTCGACGACGCCGCCGACGCGCGGGCCGTCGCCGCGACCATCCCCGCCAGCCGGTTCGCCGCCGCGGTCGGCGCAGCCCTCGACACGGCCGCGAAGGTGCATCGCAACCCGGCGACCGGCGCCGCCCCGTAACCGAGCGCCGCACACCACGCGTCGCCCCCCGAACGTGGTCGTGCGATGCACGCCGGCGTCGTTCAGGCGAGGTCGCGGAGCTGGCGCCGCATGTCCGACACCGCTCGCACCGTGCCGCCGACGGTGCCCGTCACCTTGGAGGCGCCTTCGCGGCGCCGGTACGGCACCGCGACCTCCTCGACGCGCCACCCCGCGTTCCCGGCGCGCAGCGCCATCTCCAGCGGCCAGCCGGACCGGCGATCCTCGAGGCCGAGCTCGAGCAGGGCGATCCGGCCCGCCGCGCGCATCGGACCGAGATCGGTGACCGCCCACCCGAAGCGCCGGCGCAGGCGACGGGCGAGGTAGCGGTTGGCGATGCGGGCGTGGACGGGCCAGGCCCCGGGGTCGGCGATGCGAGCGCCCAGCACGAGGTCGGCGTCGCCGGCGACGACGGGATCGGCCACCGCAGGCAGATCGGCGGGATCGAGCGACGCGTCGCAGTCCATGAAGCAGACCACGGCCCCGGTCGCCGCAGTCAGACCCGCGAAGCAGGCCGAACCGAAGCCCGGCACCGGCTCGATGACGACCTGCGCCCCGAGTGAGGCGGCGAGGTCGGCCGACCCGTCCGACGAGCCGTTGTCGACCACGATCGGGACGTACCCGGCCGGCATGCGCCCGAGCACCCACCCGATGGCATCGACCTCGTTCAGGACCGGCAGGATCACATCGGGCACGGCGCCCGACCGTACTGCCACCCGTTCGATCCCCGCTCCCTGCGCCACCGGGACGGCCAGTACCCCGCCCGTGGGACCGGCTCAGCACGCACGCGCAACACTCAGCCCTCAGCCGTCAGCCCGCCGCCATCACCCTCAGCCCTCCGCGGTGGCGGCGGTGGGTGCCGGTCGGGTGCCGTGGCGCTCGTTGCGCCAGCGGATCAGGCGGACGAGGGCGTAGGCCACGATGGCCAGGGGGACGAACGGCAGCAGCGCACCGAGGGCGGCGAGGGCGAACGCACCGACCGTTCCGGCCACCGCGAGCCCGCCCTCCCAGCCGTCGGCGAAGCCCGGGGGCGTCGCCGCGTCGCCGGGGGCCAGGGCCGGCGTGACGTCATCGGCGCCGTGGAGGGTCAGCACGATGGTGGCGAAGTCGACCCGAGCCGCCAGCGTCTTCTGCTGGCCGCGGAGCTTCTCGAGATCGACCTGCCGGCGGGCGAACTCGTCCTCGAGCTGGCGGATCTCGTTGAGCGCGGTCGCCTTCGCCAGCAGCTCACCGGTGCGAGCCAGGGAGCCTTCGGCTGCGGTGATGCGGCTCTCGAGGTCGATCACCTGGTCGGTGACGTCCTCGGACGACACCTCCTGCGAGCGCAGCACCCCGAGGCGTCCCAGGTCGTCGAGGGTCTCGCTGAACACCGCGGGCGGCACCTTGATCGTGAGGGTCGACGTCGCCTCGGTGCCGTAGGAGCTCTGGTCGGCGAACAGGTAGCCCTTCTTCGCGCTCACGATGGCGAGGGCGCGCGGCTTGGTGGCGGCGACGTCGTCTGCCTCGACGGTGAGCGACGCCGTCGAGATGACCGGCCGGTCCGCCGGCGGTGCGACCTGGCCGAGCGCGTCGGTGTTGAGCGACGCCCCCTCGGCGACCGGTGCGCCCGAGGCGCCGCCGGCCGCCTCGTTCACCGATGCCTGGCCGGCCGGAGCCGCCGCGGTGCTCGACGAGTCCCGCGCGCCCGACCCGCACGACGACGCGCCAACCGCCACCAGGACCGCAGCCATCGCCAGACCTGCCGACCTCGTGCGCCAGGTCCGAACGTCCCGTGCTCCCATGTCGTGCCTCCCGATCCGGCCACCGGTGGTGGCGATGGCGTTCGGACGACACCGGCGCCCGCCTGGTTCCCGTCCCGCCGAGATCGACCCACCATCGAAAAGGGCAGCCTGGTTCGAGGCGCGCCACCGCCAATGCGCGCGTGACGTGGCCACGCGTGTGCCCTGCGTGAGCAGTAGAATGAGCGGATGAGCAGGTTCGCGAACAGCCTCCAGTTGGCGAAGTCGTCGTGGTCGGTCCTGCAGGCCGACAAGATCCTCGTCACGATCCCCGTTGCCTCGTTCCTCGTCACCACCGTGGTCGTCGCCGCCTTCGGCGGTGCCGCCTACCTGACCATCGAGGAGACCGTCGTGACCGCGGCTGCCGCCGCCCGAGGGGAAGGCACGCTCGGCGCCACCACCCTGCAACCGACACCGCTCACCTGGGTCGTCGGCGTCATCGGCTACCTCGCGATCACGTTCGTGGTGACGTTCTTCGCCGCCGCCCTGGTCAGTGGCGCGTGGGAGCGCCTCAACGGTGGCCGCCCCACGCTGGGCAGCTCGTTCGGTTCGGCCACACGACGCATCGGACCGATCGCCGGCTGGGCGCTGCTGAGCGGGACCGTCGGACTCGTCATCTCCTCGCTCGAGGAGCGGCTCGGCGTGCTGGGCCAGTTCATCGGCGGCGCGCTCGGCATGGCGTGGCGGGTGGTCACCTGGCTGGCGATCCCGGTCATCGTGGTCGAGGGCACCGGGCCGTGGCCGTCGCTCAAGCGCTCCGCCACGCTGTTCAAGGCCACCTGGGGCGAGAACCTCATCGCCGCCGGGGGCTTCGGCTTGCTCGGGTTCCTGGTGATCCTGGTCGGCATGGCCATCAGCGCGCTGTTCTTCGCGGTCATGCCCATCGCCGGGGTCGTCCTGTTCGTGCTGTGGATCGCCGTCTCCTCCACGATCCTCGCCACGCTCAACGGCATCTACCGCACCGCGCTCTACGCGTACGCCGCGGGCCACCAGATCGAGTGGTTCGACCAGGCGCAGCTGGCGGCCGCGTTCAAGCCGAAGACCGGCCTGCTGCGCTGAACCCCGGAGACGTCGCTCCACCGATCATCGGGGCGGTCGAGCGGACGACCGATCGGGTGGTTGAGCACCGACGCGCGCTGGCCTACGCTCTCTGACGCCGCCGGGCCATCGGGTCACGGCGGTCGGGTGGCGGGTGGCCATCCGGCTCGGACCGGGGACGACCCGGGCGGTCGTCCGCGCACCGCTCCCAACCACCGTTGCCGCCTCGGCGCAACGCCCCACCCCGGATGGCTCCATGTCCCCACCCACCCGACCGGCCTCCGCCACGGCGGTGTCGACGCGGCAGGTCCCCGCGAGTGCCACGCACGCGCCCCGGCGGCGGCGCCTCGGGCCGGTCGTGGCGCTCACGGTCGCGCTGACCCTGGCTGCCGCGTGCTCGGCCGACGACACTTCGATCGCCGCGCCGGGGGGCGAGGCGCCGACCGAGACCCTTGCCCCCTTCGAGATCGATGAGACCGGCCCCGTCGAAGCCTGCACCGGCGCCGGCGAGACCGCCGCCGGGGGCAGCGCGCCCGCTGCCGCCAGCTCACCGCTGAGCGCACCGGGGGCGCGCCAGCTCCCCGGCCCGGGAGCCACCGTCACAACGGTTCCGATGTCGGCCACATCCGTGGTGATGAGCACCCCGCCGAACCCCGACGAGGCGTCGCCAGCGCGCCAGCCCGACGCGGTCGGCACCCCCACGCCGCCGTACGTGATCGGCGCCCCGCCGACCACCGGCTCGGCGCCCACCACCTCGGCCACCACCCAGCCCGTCGAACCCGACGAACCGGCACCCGGCTGCGAGGGCGGACTGTGACCGGCACCGTTCGTCGCCGGTCCGTGGCGCTGCTCCTCGCGGTCGTGCTGGTGGTGACCGCGATGGGCTGCTCGAGCGACGAGACCGCGGCCCCGCCCGGCGACGCGCTCGATCGCGTCGATCGGGCAGTAGCCGGAGCACTGGCCCCGAAGCTCGCCGAGGGCCAGTCGGCGCACGAGGTGCGCGGCACCTTCCAGTACGACGCCTTCCTGGTCACCGTCGGGGACGCCGTGTACGACCGATCCGCCACCACCCTGCGCGTCGGGATGCGCTTCGAGAACCTGAGCGACGGGTGGTCGAACACATCGGTCGCCGCGACCTACACCGGGCCGGGCGTCGACACGCCGTCCACGCTGTTCACCCCGCTGGTCGACGTGCCCCCGCGCCGGTCGATCGACCTCACCGCCGAGGTCCTGAACGTCACCGAGGCGCCCGACTCATCCGCTCGGATCACCTGGGGCCGCGACGACCGCGACCAACCCGTGCTGAGCATCGGCGGCGCCCACGAGAACCTCTGGGTGCCCGCCGACGTGGCCGTGGACGTGTGGGGCGGCATCGGTCGCTACGCCGTCCATGTCACCGGGGGCCGGGTCCAGGCCGCGGACCTCGCCGGCAGCACCCAGAACGCGCCGGGCGTGCGCACGCTCCGGCTCGTGCTCGACACCTACGCGCTCACCATGGACCCCGTCAACGGGTTCTACCCGGTGGAGCACCTCGAATTGGTCCGCCCCGACGGCGAGAAGGTCGAGGCGTCGGGGTCGAGCGACGGCTTCGCCCCCGCATCCTGGACGGTCACCACCGAGAACTGGATCGAGTTCCCGGTCGAGGCCGACGTCGCCGGCGACTACGAGCTCGAGCTCACCAGCCAGTCGCCCAAGGCGATGGGCTCGCTGCACCCCGAGCTCATCGAGCACGCCACGATGTCGTTCACCCTCCCCGACGTGGACCCGGGTGCGCCACCCGCCGGTGACGTCCCCCGCCCCGATCTCTCCTCGGTCGACGCCAGCGATCCGACGGCGACCACGGCACTGCCCGCGCCGCTCGACCTCGACGTCACCGGCGCGGTCATCAACGTCGGCGGCTTCACCTACGCCCCGCGGCGGCTGACCTGGGACCCCGAGGTGCAGGAGGCGACCGTCACCGGAGACGTCGCCTACGTGCAGACCGTGACCGACGAGCAACCGGGCGGCGTGCTCGACATCGCGCCGACGTTCAGCTTCACCGCGGGGCTCGCGTCGGGCTCCAACCTGTTCACCGGAACGATCGCCGACCTCCCCGCCATCCCCGACGAGGGGACGGTCGAGGTCGACCTGGTCTTCCTCTCCGTCACCACCCTCGATCCCACCGACCTCGGCCTGTACCTGGGACCCCGCAGCGGCATGGTGTCGTCGGCGGGGCTGACGGCCGACTCGCCGGTGCCGCTCTACCCGCCCCTGCCGGTCACCGCCGGGATCGACGCCGATCCTGCGGTGGCGCGCGATTGGTCGGTCACGCTCACCGGCTACCGCACCGGCTTCCTGCAGAGCACGACGTCGCCGTCGCCCGGTCGCCTCGAGCTGGAGGTGTTCCTCACCGTCACCTGCGGGCCCGCCGCCACCGATCTCTCGTCCGGCCTCGTGTTCACGCCCACCGCGCAGCTCTTCCTGGCCGCCGACGACGGGTACCTGATCGCCGCCACGCGCGACAGCGGCCCGCTGTCGTTCGCGCCGGGTGAGACCAAGCAGCTCTCGGTCACCTTCGAGGTGTCCGACGCGTTCCAACCCGGCGCGCTCGGCTTCGTGCTCCGCAGCAACAACGAGATCACGGCCCGGACCGAGATCGTCGAGACGACGTTCGGCGTGCAGTTGGGTGGCGGCGACGAGATCGCGACCGGAGGAGAGATATGAACGGCAACGGGGTTCGCCGCGCCGCAGGGCTCCTGGTCCTGGTCCTGGTGGCCACGGTCACGGTGGCGTGTTCGGGATCGTCGGACGAGGCCAGCCGGCAGATCGGCGGACGATCGGTGAGCGAGGCCGAGTTCCGGTTCGGCGCCGCGCCCGCGCCGCCGGGTGACGACGTCGCCTACCAGCCCGACGTCGTGCTCGTCGGCGGTGGGCCCGCGGCGGTGCGCGAGATGACCGGCGACGGGCTACAGGTCACCCTCGATCCCGGTGCCGACGGCGTCGACTCGCTGACCGTCGACCGCATCCTGTACGCCAGCGGCCGCGTCGTCGGACGCGTGGTCGCGATCGAGGACTCCGATCGCGGGCGCACCGTGACCCTCGTACCGGTCGAGCTCACCGACATCTACGAGACGCTGGTGTTCGACACGTCCTACGACATCGATCCCGCTGCCCTCGCCATCTACACCGCCCCGGACACCCGCGATCCCGTCGAGCCCATCAAGCTCCTTCCCGAGGAGGACGGTCAGGGCGACGGCGACGGGACCGGAGGCGGTGCCGACGACGGCACGGTCGACGGGACCGATGAGGGGGCGGGCCCGACGACGCCGACGAGCGACCCCGACGACCCGACACCCGCCGACGCGCCGCCGAGCGCGGAACCAGGTGACGACACGACCGACACGACCGACCCGGCCGACGGCGACGCCACCGGCGACGGGGCGCAGTCGCTCACCGCTGCGTCGGTCGCCGAGCCGCCCACGATCGAGATGCCGAGGGTGCACCTCGTGGTCGGCGCCAACCCACGCCGGTCCGGAGCGGCCTCACTGCCCTCGGTCGCACCGATCGCCCAGACACCCCCGGCGCCCGCGCCGCCGTTGCCCGGACCGGTGGCGTCGCCGACCGCCGTGGGCACCGGTGACTTCAAGATCCAGCCCATCGCCAGCGGCGGGATCGGCGCCCAGCTCGCCTACGACAAGAACGGGACCACCATCCTCGCCAAGGTGCAGGTGCAGATGCAGTCGCCCCGATTGGTGGCCCGCCTCGACCTGCGTGGCGGGCGGATCAACACCGCGGCGCTCGAGCTGCACGGCGGCGCCGGGTTCGACGCGTCGTTCGAAGCCGGCAGCCGACAGGGGCTCAGCGCCAACATCGACGCCAACATCGCCTTCCCCGTCGACCTCACCGTCCCGATCGGCGGGGTGGTCGCCCCGCTCTCGGTGACGTTCAGCCAGCGGCTGATCGTGAAGTCGGCCTTCAGCTCGAAGAACTCCACGCTCTCGGCCGCGGGCAACTTCGGGTTCCAGGGCTCGTTCACGATGGGAATCGTGAACGGTCGGCAGACCCTCGGTGGACCGTCGCGCGTGTCGGTCAACAAGAGCCTGTTGAACTCGACCAAGGGCGTCGCCCTCGGACCCCAGGGCCTCATCATCGGCCACGCCATGCGAGTGATGGTCGGGGTGGGTGCGTTCGGGTTCGCCACCGGCCTGTACGTCGACTTCATCACCAGCTTCTCGGTGACGAGGGGTTCGGACCTCGGCATCGTGATGTGCCGGGGCGGGACCCTCGACATGAACGTGGCGGGCGGGGTGGGCTACTCGCTCCCGAAGCCCATCGTCTCGGGCATCAACGTGTTCCTCCGCGCCCTCAACCTCAAACAGATCAACCAGGTCGGAGGCATCGAGTTCGCGCGCACCAAGCTCATCTCGCTGTCCGACACCCAGCCCAAGTCGAAGATCTGCACCGGTTGACCCGGGGCAGACCCCGACGGCGCACCGCGCCCCGCGGACACGGCGCGCTCGGAGGCGGTCGGGGGCGGTCGGGGCTGCGGGGCCGGGATAGCGTCGGGCCATGACCGAGGAGACCGCACCCATCGTCCGCTACGAGCTCGACGGCAACGTCGCCGTCATCCGGATCGACGACGGCAAGGCCAACGCCCTGTCCCACGCCGTGATCGAGGCGCTCGAGGTGTCGCTGCACCGGGCCCGGTCCGAGTCCCGGGCCGTCGTGCTGGTCGGTCGCGAGGGCAAGTTCTCCGCCGGCTTCGACCTCAAGACCATGACCGCCGGACCCGATCAGGCCATCGGTCTGCTGAAGGCCGGCATCGAGTTCGCCCACGCCGTGTTCCTCAGCCCCGTCCCCGTCGTGATCGCCGCCACCGGCCACGGCCTCGCCATGGGCGCCATCTTGTTGATGGCAGCCGACCTGCGCATCGGCGCCGACGGTCCGTACAAGATCGGGATGAACGAGGTCCGCATCGGCATGCCGGTGCCGCGCAGCGCGCTCGCCTTCGCCGAGAACCGCCTGGCCCGCACCGAGCTGGTCGAAGCCATCCAGCTGGCCAAGGTCTACGACCCGGCCGGCGCGATCGCCGCGGGCTACCTCGACCAGGTTGTCCCGCTCGGCGAGGTCGAGGCCACGGCGATCGCCGCCGCCCACGAGCTCGCCGATGCGCTCCATCCGGCCGCGTTCGGCCTCACCCGCGAGTACCTGCGCCAGGCCACCGCGGACCACGTGCTCGCCGGCCTCGAGCTCGACGCCGGCACCTTCGTGGTCAACACCTGACCCACCGACCGGAACCCCGACGAAACCCGTCAGAGGTGCTGGGGCAGTCGCGTGAGGGCCTGGTCGATGGCGTCCTGGCCGAGCTCGTAGTCCACGACGTCGCCGGCGAGGTACGAGTCGTAGGCGGCGAGGTCGAGGTGGCCGTGACCGCACAGGGCCGTGAGGATCACCTTCTCCTCGCCGGTCTCCTTGCAGCGCAGGGCCTCGTCGATGCACGCCGCCAGGGCATGGGTGGGCTCGGGCGCGGGCACGATGCCCTCGCTGCGGGCGAAGGTGACCCCGGCGGCGAAGCACTCGCTCTGGTGCTTGGCGACGGCCTCGAACAGGCCGAGCTCGTAGATGTGCGACAGCAGCGGTGACATGCCGTGGTAGCGGAGACCACCGGAGTGGATCGGGTCGGGCACGAAGTCGTGGCCGAGGGTGTGCATCTTGAGCAGCGGGGTGAAGCCCGCGGTGTCACCGAAGTCGTAGGCGTAGGTGCCGCGCGTGAGGCTCGGGCAGGCCGCCGGCTCGACGGCGCGGATGACGGGGTTGATCCGACCGGCGAGCTTCTCGCGCAGGAACGGGAACGTGAGCCCGGCGAAGTTGGAACCGCCGCCGGTGCACCCCACGATGAGGTCCGGCGTGTCGCCGGCCATCGCCAGTTGCAGCAGCGCCTCCTCGCCGATGATGGTCTGGTGCAGGAGCACGTGGTTGAGCACGCTGCCGAGCGCGTAGCGGCTCTCGGGATCGGCGGCGGCGACCTCGACCGCCTCGCTGATCGCCATGCCCAGGCTGCCGGTGCAGTCGGGATCGTCGGCGAGAATCTTGCGCCCGGACTCGGTGACGTCGGACGGGCTGGGGTGCACGGTGGCCCCGAAGACCTTCATCATCGCCCGGCGATACGGCTTCTGGTCGTACGAGGCGCGGACCTGCCACACCTCGCAGTCGATGCCGAACTGGGCGCAGGCGAACGCGAGGGCGGTCCCCCACTGCCCGGCGCCGGTCTCGGTGGTGAGCCGGCGAATCCCCTGCTTGGCGTTGTAGTACGCCTGCGGCACGGCGGTGTTCGGCTTGTGCGACCCGGCGGGGCTGACGCCCTCGTATTTGTAGTAGATGCGAGCCGGCGTACCGAGCGCCTTCTCGAGCCGATGGGCGCGATAGAGCGGTGATGGTCGCCAGAGCCGGTAGATCTCCTGCACCTCGGTGGGGATCTCGATGTGCGACTCGACCGACACCTCCTGCAGGATGAGGTCCATCGGGAACAGGGGCGCGAGGTCGTCGGGACCCACCGGCTCCCACGTGGCGGGGTGCAGCGGCGGCGGGGGCGGCTCGGGCAGATCCGGGATGACGTTGTACCAGTGGGTCGGCATGTCCGACTCGCTGAGCTCGAACTTGGTCTGCTCCATGAGAGCCCCCTCGTCTCGCCGGCCGACGCGAACCGAACGGGCCCGGCCACCCGCGTCCGCACCGTACTGCGACCGGCCGCGCCGCGCCGTCGCCCTGGCTGACCCCGGGCGGAGGCGGGGCAGTGCCCGCCCGCCGCCCTCGTATGCTCGCGCCAGTCGCGACGCGGGCCTACGGCCGGGAACGACCGACACGACGACTTTGGGGGACGACCCGTGACCGAACCGATCATCGACGACCTCGAGGCCGAGTGGACATCGATCGCCGCGCTCGTGGCCACCTTCACCGATGACGAGTGGGAGCTGGCGACCGCGCTGCCGGGCTGGTCGGTGCGCGACAACCTGAGCCACGTGATCGGCATCGAGCGGATGCTGCTCGGCGACCCCGCCCCCGCGGTCGACATCAGCCACATCGAGCGCGTCGCCGCCGACCCGTTCGCGGCAACGATCGAGAGCTGGGTCGAGGCCCGTCGCAACCTCCCCGGCCCCACGGTCGCCGCCGAGTTCGACGAGGTCGTCGCCCGGCGCCGGGCGCAGCTCGCGGCCTTGTCCGACGACGACTGGGCACGCGTCTCGTGGTCGCCCATCGGCGACGTTCCCTACCGTGCCTTCATGGTCGTGCGGGTGTTCGACTCGTGGATGCACGAGCAGGACATGCGCCGGGCCGTCGGCCGGCCCGGCCACCTCGAGGGTCCGGCCGTCGAGGTCGCGCTCGGCCACGTCACCACGGCGCTCGGCTTCGTGGTGGGCAAGAAGGCCGGAGCCCCCCAGGGCTCGTCGGTCACCTTCGACCTCGAAGGTCCCCAGCCGCGCCGCTATGCCGTGGTCGTCGACGGCCGGGCCCGCCTCGCCGACCCCCCTCCCGACGATTCCATCGTGACGATCTCGATGCCTCTGACCTCGTTCGTCGCCCTCGGGGGCGGACGCTGGAACGCCGAGGAGGCCCGCGAGGCAGGAGGGCTGGAGATCACCGGCGACGTCGAGCTCGGCGACCGGGTGATCGCCAACATGGGCTTCACCCCCTGACCCACCCACCCCGACGCGCTCCGCCCGGTCCCGACGCCCGCCGGGCAGGGAAGGGCCAGAGCTGCGAGCGGGTCAGTGCTGCGAGCGGACCCGAGCTGCGAGCGGGTCAGTGCTGCGAGCGGGCCAGCACGACGGCACGCGGGCTGCCCCCGATGACGCCGAGGGCGACGTTGCCGAGGATGCCCCGGCCCTTGCTCCGACCGTGGGTGCTCATGCACAGCACCGCGTCCTCGTGGCGGCGCAGGAACCCGACCAGGCCCTCGCCGGCATCCGACGCCTCGATCAGCTCGTAGGTGGTCTCGGGGACCTGCGCCCGCAATGCCTGCGCGTGCCCCTCGAGGTACTCGATCTCTTCGGCGTGGGACCCGTCCCGGGTGGCGGCCACGACGCCCACGAGCACGAGGGAGAGCTTGAGCGCCTGAGCCCACTCGACGGCGAGGGGCAGGATCTGCTCGGATGCGACCGAGCCGTCGAGCGAGGCGACCACCTCGAGCATCGGGAGCCCCCGGCTGGTGTCGCAGTTCGGCCCGATCACCATCACGGGAACCGTGGCACCCCGGAAGACCTGTTCGGCCGTCGGGCTGAGCGAGAACTTCTTCAGCAAGCTCGACTTGCCCCGCAGCGCCATGCAGATCAGCGGGCGGGTCCGGAAGCGGGCGGCCTCGAGGAGGGCACCCCCGAGATCGTGGGTGGCGTCCACCCAGAAGTCCACGTCGGCGCCCGACATCGACATGGCGCGGGACTTCAGCGCCGTCTGGGCCTCATCGCTCTGGACCTCGGCGGTGTTGACGATCACGACGCGGGCACCGCACCGCCAGGCGAGGTCGGCCGCCGGCGCCAAGGCGACCCGGCTGGAGAGGCCGCCGTCGAAGGGAACGATCACGTTGTCGTACACGGCGGTCATTCTGACCCAAGTCGAGTGACCGGACACCTCCGGGTTCCGGCCGCCGGTTCGGACGCCGATCTGACGCGTCGTCAACCGTCCACGGCGGGGAACTACACTCCTCTGGGGCGAAATGCGGGGTCCCGTAGGCGGCAACCGAACCACCGGCTGCGCGTAACCATCAGGGAAGGACATGGCCGGTCCGAACGACAGCTCGCGGAGGTCGTCTCGGTGGTGAACGTGATCACCGCCGTGCTGATCGTCCTCTCCGTCACCGCGGTCGGCTATGCGGTGCTCAGCCAGCGCGCCTCGATGCGCGCCCGCCACAAGCTGCGGCACCTGGCCACCCACGACCACCTGACCGACCTCCCCAACCGGGTCGGATTGCGCGATGAGCTCGAGCGGCTGACGCTCCGCCGTGGGTCCGGCACCCGGGGTGCCGTCCTGCTGATCGAGCTCGACCGGTTCGCCGCGGTGAACAACACCTACGGACACGACGTCGGCGACCAGCTCATGGTCGCCG
>Ga0105048_10003299_pt1 | contig 26439 bp, 24 predicted proteins | sample MAT05_FD_78382 | JGI IMG/M metagenome (GOLD analysis project Ga0105048, IMG submission 78382) | Freshwater microbial communities from Lake Fryxell liftoff mats and glacier meltwater in Antarctica - MAT-05 | ecosystem: Environmental > Aquatic > Freshwater > Ice > Liftoff microbial mat | place...
GCGGCGGCGCACGATCCGAGAGCGCGAGCTGCTGAATTAGTCGATCAAGATCGAGGCGCCGACGGGAACATTCAGGTGAGGCAACGAAGTCGAGGTTCGGGAACATCGGTCAGTGAGGCAATATGCTTCTCATCCAGATTGTCGCCGCGCAGCCTCTCCCAAAAAGCGAAAGGGCGGACCTTTCGGCCCGCCCCTTCTTGTGTTGGTCAGTCCACGTCCGCAGCGATCAGGCGGCTTTTTCCGTGATCGCAACAGCAACGCGGGGATCCGGATCGCGCAGCACGTAGCCACGACCCCAGACGGTTTCGATGAAGTGATCACCGCGCGAATTCTGCGGCGTCGCCGTGGCCTGCGCCAGCTTCTTGCGGAGCTTGCAGATGAACACGTCGATGATCTTCAGTTCGGGTTCGTCCATGCCACCATAGAGGTGGTTGAGGAACATTTCCTTGGTGAGCGTCGTCCCTTTGCGAAGGGAGAGAAGCTCGAACATCTGGTATTCCTTGCCGGTGAGGTGAACGCGGTTGTTGTTCACTTCGACGGTCTTGGCATCCAGGTTGACGATGATGTCGCCAGTGCGGATCACACTCTCGGCGTGGCCTTTCGACCGGCGCACGATTGCAGTGATACGGGCGATCAGCTCGTCCTTGTTGAACGGCTTGGTGAGATAGTCGTCGGCGCCGTAGCCGAGCGTTTTCACCTTTGCCTCGATGTCCGGGTTGGCCGACAGGATCAGCACGGGCGTGTTTACACGCGACAGGCGGAGCTGTTTCAGCACTTCGTAGCCGGAGATATCGGGCAGGCCGAGATCCAGGATGATGAGGTCGTACTCATATACCTTACCGAGGTCGACACCGTCTTCCCCGAGGTCGGTCGTGAAGATGTTGAAGCCAGCGGCTTTCAGCATCAATTCGATGCTTCGAGCGACTTGCTCGTCATCTTCGATTAGCAGCACCCGCATGCGTAATCTCCCGAATCGCGGTTGCCTTGCGGCGGAGTAATTAACCACCGCATTAGGCCGTTCAAAGGTTAACGGAAAAAGAATCAGCCACGAACCTGATTCAGAATTCTTACCGCGATTCTTAATGGCGCAAAGAGTCGTAATCGCTGATTTTTTGGGGATTTGCGTGGTTAACGAGAATGAAACCCGGCGCGATGCCTGATCACAAACGCGAGGGTTCCCCTCCAAATTAATGGCAGGGCGTAACCCATGCTGGCCTCGGCCATCCGCGAGATAAAGTCTCTGGACCCCCTCAAGCATGAGGGGCGGGTAACCGCGCTGGAGGGGCTCAGGATCGAGGTTGCGGGGCCGGCGGCTGCGCTGCGACTTGGGGCGTTCGTTCGTTTCGGTGACGAAAATGGGCCCCGTGGCGAGCTGGTCGGCTTTACCGGCGATCGGGCCATTCTTCTGGCCAGTGATCCGCTGGATGGGCTCGCGCCTGGAGCACCCGTGCTGTTCGCCTCTGGGCTCGACACCGTGCGTCCGTCTGATGCGTGGCTTGGGCGTGTGATCGACGCGTTTGCGGAGCCGCTGGACGGCAAGGGGCCACTGCGCCCCGGCATGCGGCCGCGGCCAGTGAGGGCGATTGCGCCCAGCGCGCAGATCCGCGCGCGCGTGGACCAAAAGATGGGTCTGGGTGTGAAGTCGATCGACGTGTTTGCGCCGTGCGCGCGTGGGCAACGCCTTGGCGTGTTCGCGGGGTCGGGCGTCGGCAAGTCGACCATCATGTCGATGCTGGCGCGCGGCGCCGAGGCGGATGTGATCGTAATCGGGCTGATCGGCGAACGTGGTCGCGAGGTTCGTGAGTTCATCGAGGATACGCTGGGCGCCGATGGCCTCGCGAAGTCCGTCATCGTCACGGCGACATCGGATGAAGCCGCGCCCAAGCGGCGTCGCGCGGCGTGGCTGACGCTGGCGGTGGCTGAACATTTCCGCGACGAGGGCAAGCAGGTCGTGTGCTTCCTCGACAGCGTGACGCGGTTTGCGATGGCGCAGCGCGAGATCGGTCTTGCCGCTGGCGAGCCGCCAACGACGCGCGGCTATACGCCTTCGGTGTTTGCGGAGTTGCCCAAGCTGCTCGAGCGGGCGGGGCCTGGCATCACGGTGGAAGAGGGCCAGCCGCAGGGACATATCACGGGCCTGTTCACGGTGCTGGTGGATGGCGATGATCACAACGAGCCGATCTCGGATGCTGTGCGCGGCATTCTGGATGGGCACATCACGTTGTCGCGCGCGATTGCGGAGCGCGGGCGGTTTCCGGCGGTTGATGTACTGAAATCGATCTCGCGCCTTCAACAGATGCTGCAGACGCCGCAGGAGCGCGAGATTGCCCGCAAGGCGCGCAAGCTGATCGCGCTGTATTCGAACATGGAAGAGCTGGTGAGGATTGGCGCTTATGCGAAGGGCGCCGACGCGGAGGTGGACGAGGCGGTGCGCCTGTGGCCGCTGATCGAGGCGTTCCTGCAGCAGGATGTGCATGACGTGACGACGATCGACGACGCGTTTGCGAAGCTTCTGGCCGTACTCGCGCCGCCTGCTGCCGCTCCGGCGCAGGCTGTCGTGCAGCGCAAGGTGGGTAGATGAAATCGTTTCATACGCTGCTGAAGATCGCGCAGCGCAGGCTTGACGAGCTGGGCATCGAGGCGGCGCGTGCGGGCAAGGACGTTAGCGACCTGCAGGACAAGGTGGCGGGCATTCGCGCACGGGAGCAGACGGAGATCACGACGGCTGCCGCGAACCCTGATTACGCGTCGATGCTGCCGGCGTATCGGCTTCGCATCCGGTGGCAGCTGGACGAGATCAATGTGCAGGTGCGGGCCAAGGAAGCCCATCTTGCGGAAATCCGCGAGCGGCTGTCGGCGGCCTATATCGAGAAGTCGAAGTTCGAACAGCTGATCGAGCAGACGCGTGTGCGCGAGGACGCGGAGCGTCTGGCGCGGGAGCAGGGGATGCTGGACGAAGTCGCGACGAACCGTGCCGGCGGGCAGGGCAGGTAGCAATTACTCTGAAGGCGGGTCGCTGGCGGCAGGGGCGTCGGGGCGGCGGGTTTTGACGACGCCGACCATCACGCCGAAGCCAACCAGCACGAGGCCGATGACGCCAACCCATTGAGTGGGCACGCCGAGCAAATATGCGCCAAACAGGACGCCGGCGGACAGCACGAGAGAGCCCGCCAGATAAATTGCGAACGACGGCATCGGAATGCTCCTGAGATAGGTTCAGGTCAGCAATGTTTCAACGGGGCAAGCGTTCCGGATTCTTTGGTCCACGCAGCTTGCGGGCGATCCAGAGGGCGGCGACGCCGACCAGCGCGACGACAATGGCGAAGCCAACGAGCTTGAAGAACAGGCTGATGAGCATGCCTGCCAGCATCACGCCGAGAATAACGAATACGATCAGCTTCATGTTGCGGTCTCCAGAGATCACCAATGCGCGGAGTCGGGTTCGGGTTCCATTCTCCGGACCGCGGGGGCGCATTCGCTGCGTGGTCGCGAACCGGGACGCGCCGCTTACGCGTCGCATGGCCGGGCAGGCGTCCGGCGTTCCAGAGAAAGTCCCGTCGGCCGGGCAAAAGAAAAGACCCGCTGTTTCCAGCGGGCCTTTCCGGTTTGGATGTCAACCAGACTAGAGGTCGATGTCGGCGTCGCGCAGGTCGCGGGTGGCGTTTGCGCGGGAGACGTTGCCGGCTGCGAGTTCGGCCTTGTCGAGGCCGCCGTCGCCGTTGGCGTCGAGGTCCTTGAAGCGGGTGCGGACCGAAGCCATCGTGCCCGTCAGCTCGTCGATCTGGACCTTGCCGTCGGCGTTGTTGTCGAGCGCGCCGATCGTGCGGGACTCCATCAGCTTGCCTTGCAGGTCGTTGCGGACGTTGGAGACGGTCTCATCAGCCCAGCGGTAGTTGACGCGGAAGTACATCATCTCTTCGAACGACTGCTCGCCCCAGGTGATGTCGATCGACGCATCCGGGTTGGCCAGGTTGTGCTCGGAGTTGTCGTAGATCCAGGACGCGACCAGCTTGGTGCCGGCGCGGATGAGGATCGGCTCGATGGGGTCGTAGTCGCGCTGCCAGTTGAAGTCGTACTTCGGCAGCGAGAGCAGCATCGATTCCTTGCCGTTGGCGTCGATCTGCTTCAGCTCGACCGACCAGCCGCGATAGTGGGCGTGCGGGTAGAGCGTGTAGAGATAGGCGTCGGCCGGGAACTCGAGGTAGGCGATTTCCTTGTGGCGGGCTTCGCCCTTCGGAATCTTCAGCGCGAAGTCGGAGATGACGGTCGAGCGCTTGATGAACTCCGGCGGGGCTTTCAGCGTGTAGTAGCCGATCTGCGTCTGGTCGGTCGCAGCCTTGCCCGTCGTTGTGTAGTGCATCGAGAACGACAGCTTGCCGCCGGCCGGGACCGGAGCGCCAGCGCCCGTTGCGATGATTTGCGGTTCAGCGCCCGGCGTGTAGGAGCCGACCGAGCCGCCCGGGATTTTCGCGGGAGCCGTGCCGCGATCCGGCGAGTGGTTCGACGTGACGTGGTGCAGGACCGAGCGATCGCCCGGCCTGATGGCGATGGCCTTCAGCCAGGTGTTTTCCTTGAACGGGTTGTCGATACGCATGTTCTGGTATTCGACCGTGCCCGCGGCGGGAACGTCGAACGCCGGCAGCGTGACGACGACATCGGGCTTGCCCAGGTTGGTGGGCCATTCCGGCGCCGCGCTTGCGGTTTCCTTGAGAACGTCGGCGCCCGTGCCACGCGGTGCGCCAGCGCGCAGCCAGTGGATCAGCGTCTTGTTCTGGTCAGCCGTGAGGCCGTGGTCGTTCTGGAACGTGCCGATGTGCGGATCCGCGAAGTAGGGCGGCATACGCTCCGACATCACCGACTCGGCGATCATCGGCGCGAAGGATTTCACGATCTCGTAGCTGTCGAACTTGAAGGGGGCGATGCCGCCTTCCTGGTGGCAGGCGACGCACTTGGCCTGGAAGATCGGGGCGATGTCGTCGCTGTAGGAAATGTTGGCGTGCTCGGCCGCGCGGCCGCGCTCGGGGAAGGAGATTTCCTTGCCGCCTTTCACTTCGACGCGCGCGGCCGCCACGGGCTTGCCCGCGAGCACGGCGTCGATGGCCTTGGCGGTCTGCGTGACCGGGCCGTGGTAGGTGACCTTGAAGCCGGACTTCGGCTCGATCACGAAGACTTCGCCTTCGCGCTTCACGCCGAGTTCCTCGCCGACGAGTTGCAGTTCGTCCATCAGGACCGGCACTGCGAACTTCTGCGACTTGGCTTCGGCGGCAGCCGCTTCACGCGTTTGGCCGGGCGTGGAGTTGATCATGTAGAAGAGGACGCCCTGGTCCTTGTAGGCGGCCTGGAGCTTGGCCATCTGGGCCGCGCCTTCGCGCGAGACCTTGCCGCCGTTGGTTTGCGACATCAGCACGATCGCGGGGGCGTACTTGAAATAGTACAGTTCGTGGGCCAGCCGGGTCGTGTCGGTCAGTTGGAAGTTGCCGACCCGCTCGGGCGCACCGCCCGTCGTGGGGGCGGGGGCTGCAATCACCGTGCTCACACCAGCGGCGGCGACAACAACCGCCAGCGCGGTCGTGATCAGAATGCGCTTCATTCCAGCTCTCCCATTGGGGCCCGTTAGTCGGGCGTCTATTATGCCGTAATCCTGATTTCAGTATTTATTCTGGCCGAAAAACCGTCAATGCGGCCCGCGCCTCCAGCGCCTGAAATAACGGCAGTTTCCGGTCACAACTCTGCTAGTCGGCCGCCATCCGGGTCCAGTTTGGCGACTGTCGATAACGCCAGGCTTCCGCTTGCGTCAGCTGCAGTCCCGAAACGAAACGGCCCGGGACGTGAGCCCCGGGCCGTGATTCTGCGAATTGCGAGGACCAATCAGGTCCAGCGCAGCTCGTTCTGCGAGACCGGCAGCACGCGGATGCGCTTGCCGGTGGCGGCAAACATCGCGTTGGCCACGGCCGGCAGGACCGGCGGCAGGGCAGGTTCGCCCAGGCCCGTCGGGTTGTTGGACGTGATGTGGAAGTGGCTGTCGATCTGCGGCGCGTAGTCCGTCCGCAGCAGCGGCATGTCGTAGAAGTTGGTCTGCACCGCGCGGCCTTTGTCGAAGGTGATCTTCTGGTGCATCTCGGAGATGCCGTCGACGATCGAGCCCTGGACCTGGTTGTGCGCGTTGGTCGGGTTGATGATCGTTGAGCCAACGTCGCCCACCGACCAGACCTTGAGCACGCGCCAGGCGCCGTTCTGTTCGACCTTCACCTTGGCGACCTGGGCGAAGTAGCCCTGGTGCGAGAAGTAGAAGGCGACGCCCATTCCAATGCCCTTCGGCAGGGATGTGCGGCCGGCCCAGCCCGAACGCTCGCCAACCAGACGCACGACATCAGCCATGCGCGCCGCGTTCATGCCGGAGCGGTTTGCGCCGGTGGGGACGGGCAGGTTGAGAAGTTCGAGACGGAAGGCCAGCGGGTCTTTTCCGGCGGCGTGTGCGATCTCATCGATGAAGGACTGGTGAGCGAAGCACACCGCGTTCGACGTCGGCGCCCGGAGCGGTCCGGTGGGCATGCCGCCCATCATGATGCTCTGGTCGTAGGAGTGGTTCGGCACGTAATTGGCCGGGAACTCCTGCGGCGGCGAGTTCGCGCTCGCCAGCGCAGCCATCACGCCGGTCGCGTTGGGGCGACCGAAAGTGACGAAGTGGTTGGTGAAGGCGACAAGCTTGTTGTCCTTGTCGAGGCCGGCCTTGAAGTTGTGGTAGCCGCCCGGACGATACGGGTCGTGCTGCACGTCCTGTTCACGCGTCCAGATCAGCTTGATCGGGATGTTGCCTGCCTGCTTCGAGATCGCAGCGGCTTCGACAGCGTAGTCGTTGTCGAGACGGCGGCCGAAGCCACCGCCGCAGCGGATCATGTGGATCGTGATCTTGGACTTGTCGACGCCGAGAGCAGTCTGGATGAGGCCGAACGCGCCGTTCGCGCCCATGTCGGGACGTTGTGTCGGGGCCCAGACTTCGACCGAGCCGTCCGCTTTCGCGTGAGCCGTGCAGTTCATCGGCTCAAGCGGGGCGTGGACGAGGAACGGATAAACGTAGCTGCCTTCAAGCGTCTTCGCGGCGGACTTCAGCGCGGCAGCCGCATCGCCAACCTTGGAGAGGCTGGACATCGGTGCGCCCTTGGCGAGTTCGGCTGCCTTGGCGTCGTAGCCGGCAGTCGACTCGTCTTTCGAGACGCCTTCATCCCACGTGATTTTCAGCTTGGTTGCAGCGTTTTTCGCGGTCCACCAGTCGTCAGCGACGATGGCGACGCCATCGAGCAGGCCCATCTTGGTGGGCAGGTTGCCGACCTGTTTGACGACGAAGCAGTCAACGATTCCGGGCAGGGCCTTGATCTCGTCCGTGTTGGCGGTGACGACCGTTCCGCCGAACACCGGGCACTTTTCGTAGTAGGCGAACTTCATGCCTTCGACCTTGACGTCGATGCCGAAGATGGGCTCGCCGCGGACGATCTTGGGCGAGTCCCAGTTGCGCATGGACTTGCCGATGATGCGGTAGTCTTTCGCGTCCTTCAGCTTGAGCGTTGCAAGCGACGCAAGATCCGGCGCGGGCAGCTTGGCGGCGTCGACGACGAGATCGCCATAGGCGATCTTCGTGTTGGACGCGGCGTGGACGACGATCGATGGTTCGGTTGTGAACTCTTCCACCGGCTTGCCGAGGCGCGCGGCAGCGGCCTGGATCAGCATCAAGCGAGTGGCGGCGCCCATCTGGCGCATCGGGTTCCAGTGTTGCGGGGTGGCGAAGGAGCCGCCCGCGATCTGTCCGCCGCCGAGCTTGGGATCGGTGTATCTGGCGTCTGCGTCGGCCTGTTCGATGGCGACCTTGGACCAGTCGGCGTCGAGTTCCTCGGCGATCAGCATGGGCAGCATCGTCTTGATGCCCTGACCGATCTCGGGGTTCTTGGCCATGATGCGGATCGTGCCATCAGGCGAGATCGCCACGAACATGTTCATGTCGACGACCGGGGCCGCAGGCGGCGGCGGTTCGGCGGCGATGGCGGGGGCGCCGTCCGTGGTGTCGCCCGGCGTCATGCAGCCCGTCAGCATCAGGCCGCCACCGGCAGCGGATGCGAGCAGGAAAAAGCGGCGTGAGGTTGCGATGTTTCCGTCGGCCATGGTTCAGACCTCCCGCTTGTCTTTGGTGTCGACGCCCGCAGCGGTCTTGATCGCCTCGCGGATACGTACGTACGTGCCACAACGGCAGGCATTGCCCTGCATCGCCGTGTCGATGTCCTTGTCGGACGGGTTCGGGTTGGTGTTGATCAGCGCGGTGGCGGCCATCACCTGGCCGGCCTGGCAGTAGCCGCACTGCATCACGTCAACATCGAGCCATGCCTTCTGGACGGCCTGACCGGTCTTGGTCTCGCCGATCGCCTCGATCGTCGTGACGCGCTGGGCGCCGACGGTGGAGATCTGCGTAACGCAGGCGCGTGTCACCTTGCCATCAAGGTGCACCGTGCAGGCGCCGCAAGCCGCGACGCCGCAGCCGAACTTGGTGCCGACAAGGCCGAGCTTGTCTCGCAGCACCCACAGCAGCGGCATGGCCGGATCGGCTTCTACCGTCTGGGTCTTCCCATTCACGTCGATTGTATAGCTTGCCATTTGGAGCTCCGCGGGCGTGTTCCAGGATTGATCCCGGCTCCTCCGCCCTATTTTTATAACCCGCGACGCACGTGTCCCCTGACGGGAATACGTCTTGCCCGATTCAATAACGCGGGACGTGGTGAACGCCAATGACGGGTGAGCGTGCGCTCAGGCCAAATTCAGCTGGAGCGAACACGCTTGCGCGAGATGATGCGAGTTTTTGCGAACGGTTCGCAGCGACGGCGATGCGTGCGCCTGCTCGCTATATTTGCTGTCGCATAGCGCTATCACGCTGCCGCGTCACGAAGACGATCAGACGTCCTGCGGCGGGGTCGGGATCTTCTTGCGGCCCATCAGGAACAGGGTGGCGTTCCGGCCGGTGCGCATGAACGGGTACATGAACTTCGTGAGGCCCTTCGAGGCGAACATCTTCGACATCAGCCCGTTGAAGAAGCCTGAGCCGGTCGAGAGCAGGGCGAGACGATGGATGACGTCTGGGCCGGCCATGACTTCGCCCTTGGTGACGAGCGCCATCTCCTGGTTGAGGTCGATGCCCTTCGCGCGGACGTAGCGGACGACGGGATGATCCTCGCGCGCATTGATGGGCTTCACCATGCCGACCGTTTCACGCAGGCGGACCAGTTTCACGTACTGGGTGCAGAACGGGCATTCGCCGTCATAGACGATCCAGGTGATGTTCGGATCGAAGCCGAGGTCGGATGGGCCGAGGTCGGATGGGATGGCGGCGGGGGCGCCGCTGGCGTCAGCGGACATTGTAGTACTCCGTGGTGCGGGCCAGCACCTTCTTCTCGACGTGGCCGTCCTTCATCGAATGGCAGACCGATTCAAGCACGAGGTTGTAGCCTATCACGTCGTTGAGGCTGAGCGCGTTGAACTGTTCATATAGGAATGGATTGCTCGGGTGGTGATGGGCGTGGAAGTACCACGAGCCGCGGCCAACCGCCGCCTCCCGGGTGCGCATCTTGTTGTGGTGGAAGGTCAGGAAGTTCTGAAGAGTCGCCTGCCGCGCGAGTCTCTGGGCGTCGGTTTCGACGTAGTTGGTCTCCTTGAACGAGGAGGGGGCCGTGCAGGTGCCTGACTTCTCGTTGCGCTCCAGCGTGAGGCTGGAGGCGAGCGTGGTGCCTGTGTACTGGCCCTCGACGTCGTGGTGACCCACATAGCCGTGCGAGATCGAGTAGGAGTGGCTGCTGAAGAATGCCGATGGCGTTTTCACCGCGCGGCCATCCCTGGTCACGGCCTCGAAGTATACCTGGCGTGCGTCGGCGACATCGAACCAGGCCAGCCATGCGGCGGAATTGACATGGAGGAATGGCGCGCCGAGCAGGATCGCCGTGGTGCAGGCGACCTTGGTGTTGATCTGCAGGCCCTGCTTCTGCGAGCGGGCGGCCCACCAGATGGTGAGGTTGTTCCAGATCCATGGCCAGAAGAACAGGCCGCCGAAGACATAGATGCCGATGTGCAGGAGGTCGAACAGGATCGACGTTACCTTCAGCCAGCTAACCTTCAGCACGCAGAGGATCGCGAAGAGCTGCACCAGCACGATGAACGCGTTGAGCGGCGTATTGAAGAAGCTGAGCGTGTCGTAAGCCAGCTGCGACAGCCACGGGATGTGACCGAGCGGGAGAATGCCGCTTTCGATCGTGTAGGGGATCTGGTTGGCAGTCTGGTTCTCGAAGGCCCAGTACCAGGGCGTCGGTCCAATCACGACCTTTGCGATGCCCGACCAGAAATAGTTGGCAAGGTGAAGGCCCATGCCGACGCCGACGATTTCACTCTGGCGTTCCGGCGCTGCGAGCCACGGATGGATGCGCGGTCCGATCTTCACGACGAAGATGCCGAGCGCGGCGAGGTAGAGCGCCATGTCGAGCATGTAGCGGATGTCGAGCGTCGACATGATCAGGCCGGAGATGTCGTCCACCAGATGGCGCGTCGCCGAAAGGTAGATGACCGTGGGGATGATGAAGGCGGGCCGGAACATGCCGACGATCGCACAGGCCAGCGCCACGAAGTACATGTTGTTGACGTAAGCCAGCGCCGCCGCGCCCTCTGGGTGGCCCAGCGAATAGTCGGGTATCTCGATGGCGAGGAGGACGACAAGGCCCACGGCCGAGGCGCGCATGCAGGCCTTCAGCAGGCTGTTGAAGTCGGCATAGCGCGTGTTGACGAAAACCAGGGCGGCGACCAGCGCGAGCCCAAGTGGGAGATACATCTTGAAGTCGTCGGGCGCCCAATAGACGGTGTAGAAAAGGTCGTTGCCGAAATCGAGCAGGAGCAGCGTGCCCACGGCGAACGCTATCGATGCGGCAACACTCAGAGCCGTTTCGCGCGATATGGTGAATGCCGGGAATGACCGGCGGATCGCCGAAGCGTTCCAAACTGACATGCGTTTACCTTTGCCCCCCATCAGAGTCCCGGGTGTCGAGACTCAGTTGCAAGGGCGGGGCCTCTTCGCGGGCCGCGGGAATATCAGGGGAGCGAAGGGCCCCAATCGGGCTCGAAAGCATCCCCCGGCGTCGTCAGGGTGCGTGGCTCTCCGCCGTTGATTGCGATGGTTTTCAATGAAGATTGCTTGCCCTCTAGGCGCGAGAAGGCAATGCGCCGACCCTCCGGCGACCAGGTGGGATGGAGGTCCAGCGTTGCGCTGGCGGGCTGGGTAAGTGTGCGGGAGCCTGACCCATCCGGGCGCACAAGATGGATAGCGGCCTGGGATCCGTCCCGGTGCGAATAGGCGATCAGATCACCGCGCGGCGACCAGGCGAGGCCGTCATATTCACCAGACGCGGACGTCAGGGCGCAGGCCTTGGCTTCCTTGCCGTCAGCACACGGCAGGGGCGCGCCATCGACGCGAGCGACATAGACCTGCTGGCCGCCTGCGCGATCGGAGACGAAGGCAAACTGCGTTGCGTCCGGCGATAGGGTTGGCGCGGTGTCGGCGGCCTTGTCGTCGGTGAGGCGCGTTTCCTTGCCGGTGGAAAGGGCCATCAGGTAGATGTCTGTGTTCGCGCCGACCTTGCGGCTGTAGATCAGCGACCGGCCGTCAGGCGCGTAGCGCGCGTCGGCATTTGGTTGCGGTTGCACATTCACGGTGGGGTCGCGGCGGCCGCTGGCCAGATCGTAGGTGATCGTCGTGCGCTGCGCCTGCGTGGGCTTGCCGGGCACGGGCGCGTCGGCGGAATAAACCACGCTCTGTCCGACCGGCGAGAAGCGGGGCGCGGTCAGGCCTACAACGCCCGAGAGCAGCAGCTCGGACGCTGCGCCGTCGTAATCGACGATGCCAAGCCGCGTCTTTGAATTTTCCTCCGACACGTAGGTGATGCGGCTATCGAAGCCGCGCTTGCCGCCAGTCAGGGCGACCAGCGTATCGTCCGCGACCTTGTGCGCTGCGCGGCGCCACTGGTCGGCGGAGGTGAGGCGGTATTGCGAGCCCACGATCTGCTTGCGCGCGGCGACGTCGTAGAGACGGAACTGGACGGTGAACGAGTTGTCTTCACCGATCACCACCTTGCCAAGCAGGAGCGCGCCTGCGCCTGCGCCTGCGCCGCTCCAGTCCGCCCAGGCGGGCAGAGCGCCGATGTCTGCGGAGAATGTCGAGGTGGTGGACGCGTCCGGCGCGCTGAAGATGCCGACGGAGGCGAGGTCGGCGCGGATGACTTCGGCGACCTTTGCGGCGATGTCCGCTTCGGCGGCGCTGGCGCCGGAGAAGGACGGCGCGGCAATGCTGACGGGCGTGTAGTCGGCGCTGTCGGGATTGGCCGGGAAGGAAAGCTGCGCGGCGGCCGGTTCGCCGGGCGCTGTCGTGACAGGCTCTCCGCCGAGAATGATCTGGGCCGAGGCGGGGGCGACGGATGCCGCGGCAAGAATGATCCCGCAAAGGCCGGCCAGACGCTTCGACATTTCGGCTACCTCACCAAATCCGCACTGAATGCGCCCCGCATAGCGCGATGCAGGGGGCTTCGCCACCGTGAAAGGCGCCTCTATTCCTTGGAGAGATCCTGGCCAACGAACAGAACAATGGCTGCACCCGCCAGCATGAGGAATTCCACGAGAAGCGCGGGGGCGGCCATCGGAGCAAACCCCGCCAGCAGGCCTTCGCGTTGCATCATGATGACCTGGCCGGCTTGGCGGATGGCGTCGCCGGCGATGTTGGGGAACAGCAGGTAGATGGCGTCGCCGCCGGCAATACCGCGGATCGAGGCGATCTCGCAGGCCACCAGCACCAGCACGGTGGCGACGATGCCCGCGGTCATTGCGCGGGTGATGATGCAGACCAGCATCACGAATGCGGCGGTGACCATGATCTGCAGGAAGGAGGCGGCGAAGGCGACAAGGTGCGCCAGCAAGATTTCGCCCGCGCCGACCTCGGGCCAGACAGCGTTGCCTGTCAGGGCCATGTCGATGAAGCCGACGATCAACCGGGCGAGGCTGCACAGGATCATCGAGGCGGAGATGGCGAGCGCGAAGGCGATCATCTTGGCGATCATCGCCGGAATGCGATCGACGCGCGTGAGCGAGGCGCGCCAGGTTTCCCAGCGATATTCGCCGCCGAAGATGATGGCGGCGCCGGCAATGCCGCAGATCTGGAAGATGGAGACGGAGAAGCTGGCAAGGCCGCTGAGGCTGTCCTGCAGCGGCGAGGCATAGGGAATGATGTCGCCAATGTAGAAGTGCACGAAGCCCTGCTCGAGCAAGCCCGCGCCGAGAGCGAATAGCGGCATGAAGCCGAACGCCCAGAAGGTAGACGCGCGATTGCGCGAGAGCTTGTAGAGTTCGGCCTGCAGCGCCTCGGCGATCATTGGCCGTTCCCCATGGCCGACATGAACACGCGCTCGAGGCTTTGCGTCATCCAGCGCGCCTCGAACACATCGACGCCGGCCATGACCAGATCGCGGATGAGGGCGGGGACGGCGTCTTCGGTGATGGTGACCACGATGCCGTCGCCATCGACGCGGCCGCGCGCGCCGAGCACCGCCATCGCGCTGGCGAGCGGCGTTGCGCGAATGAACAGGCCGCCTTGCCCCGCGACCAGCTCTGACACATTGCCTTCGGACACCAGCTGTCCGCGATTGATGAAGGCAACGCGGTCGCAGACCTTCTGCACTTCATCGAGCAGGTGGCTCGACAGGATGATTGTGACGCCCTCCTGGTCGACAAGTTCGCGGATCAGCGTGCGCATTTCCTGGATGCCGGCGGGGTCGAGGCCGTTGGTAGGTTCATCGAGGATAAGAAGTTCGGGGCGCGCCAGCAAAGCTGCGCCGAGGGCGAGGCGCTGGCGCATGCCCATCGAATACGTGCGGGCCTTGCGGTCGGCCGCGCCGGTGAGGCCGACGCGTGCGAGCACGGCCTCCTCGCGCGCGGGATCGTTTAGGCCGGAATAGTGGGCGAAGGCGCGCATGGTCTCGCGCGCCGTGAGGAAGGGATAGAGCGCAGGCGCCTCGATCATCGCGCCGACGCGGCGCAGGACTCGCGCGTCGATGCTCTGCTCGCCCAGCAGCCGCACGCTGCCCCGGCTGGGCTTTATCAGCCCGAGGGCCAGACGCAGCAGCGTCGACTTGCCGGCGCCGTTGGGGCCAAGCACGCCGTACACGAGGCCCTTGGGAATCGACAGGTCGAGCGCGCCGAGAGCAGACACTTCCCGCGTGCCGCGTCCGTAGGTCTTGCCGATGCCGGAGGTTTCGAGGGCTGCTGTCATCGCCGGCAGTGATAGCGGAGGGATGTCGCTACGTGAATGGCCTTTGCGTCACGGCATCTGCTGGCATCCAGTTGTCCGCGAAATCGCGTTGTGCAAATCATGACAAGGGACAGGATTTCGAGGGGGCTTGGCATGCGGATCATGTTGGCTGCGCTGGCAGTTGCGCTCGCCGCGCCGATTGCGGTGGCGCAGCAGCCGAATGCGGACGGTTTCTATCGGTACACGACCGACACGGGTTGTGTTTTCCTGCTGGACTTGGAGCCTCAGGAGGATGACCAGGGGCATATCTGGTCTGAAAACTGCCGGCCGGGCGAGCTCATTTCCGGCACAGGCTCGATGATCACGAAGACCGACAGTTATGTCGACGAACGCGGCGCCAATGTTCAGGACGCCCGGATACGCACGGGGCCTTGGGTCAACGGCCTCATGCATGGCCGCTTCAAGTTCGACAACGCGACATCGACCAATGGCGGTCCGTGGACGGCATTCCCGATGATTGCGGGGAAAGTTGGTGCCGCACAGTCTTCTTCACCCACAATATGGGCGCCGTTGATTATGACACTGCCGTTTGGGGCGATGTCGACACCTACGCTGGACCCGCGCCGGTCGCGCGAGGTCCTTCGACTCCTGCGACGAGCGCAGGAACGCCAGTCCAGTCGTCACGCTCGCCGGTGAGTGGAGGTGGCGGGTCTGCCGCTACGCTTGCAGCCGACCAGATCATCACCAGTGTGTCCCTTGCCGACATCGAGAAGCTGATCGTTGGCGCCGGGTTTACGGCCACCCCGAGCAGCAAGTACCCGGGCTTTGTCGATTCCTCCCATCCCAACGGCGTGCGCTTCCACGCGTCCGGCCTCGCCTGCGAAGACCAGGCGAATGTGCGAGGCTGCGCCGGCATCTTCCTGATGGTTGATGTGAGCGTGAAGACGATGCAGACCGTGCTGCAATATCCCGACGAGGAAGTGACTTGGGAGGCGATCAACCGCGCCAACACGGAACAGCAGCTGATCACCACCTATTTCAATCAGCCGAACAACTCGGTGATGATGAAGCGTGTGCTTCTGATCGGTGAAGGCGGACATACCGCGAGCAACATCAAGGCCGAGATCGTCGTCTTTCCGGAATCCGCCAAGACCGTGATCGACGACTATATCTGGCCGAAGGGGTGAGGGGCCGCGAGCCGCGCAGCGGCGGTTCGCGAGCGCCTACTGGCGCTTGAACATTCATCTTCCTTTGAAGACGGGTGCGCGTTTTTCCACGAAGGCCTTGGCGGCTTCGGCGTGGTCGGCCGTCTGCGCCGAGCGGGAATGGTTGAGCGCTTCGGTGTCGAAGGAGAGCGCCAAGTCGCCGCGTTCGGCGGTGTTGAGATTCTTCTTCATCAAGCCAAGTGTGATGCGCGGGCCGGAAGCAAAGCGCTTCGCAAGAGTCATCGTCTCGTTCATGAGTTCGGCGGGGTCCACGGCGCGGGTCACGATGCCGAGGCGTTCGGCTTCTTCGCCGAGGATCACGTCGGAGAGGAGATAGAGTTCCTTCGCTTTCGCGACACCGACGAGTTGCGAGAGGAAGTATGTACCGCCGAAATCGCCCGACAGTCCGACCTTGGCGAAGGCGGTCGTGATCTTTGCGCCTTTTGCGGCGATGCGGAAATCGCAGGCGAGGGCGATGGAGAGGCCGGCGCCGGCTGCGGCGCCAGGGATGGCGGCGATGGTGATCTTCGGCATGTCGTGCAGCCAGCGCGAGACTTCCATGCGCTGGCGCAGGCCGTGTGCGGATTCCTCGGGCGAGCGGCCGTGGTTTGCGCCGCCTTCGGCAGCAGCGAAGCCCTTCACGTCACCGCCCGCGCAGAAGGCGCCGCCGGCGCCGGTGACGACGATCGCGCCGACCGAGCTGTCAGCGGCGAGGCGTGGCAGGGCTTCGAGGAGGCCATCGAGCATGGCGTTGGAGAGGGCGTTGCGCGCTTCGGGGCGGTTCAACGTCAGGACGGCGACGCCATCCTGAACGGTTTCCAGAAGGTCGGCCATGCGCATCTCCCTAGATCTGTTTCTATGTTGTGATCGAGGGATAGGACTGCGCGGCAATGCACGCAAGCGCGAGGCTCTACTTGGCCAGCGCGGGAGACTCGGCGCGGTGCTTGACCGGCGAGTGGGCTCTCAGCGCGATGTCCGCCGAACCGCAGACGGGGCAGCGAACCTCCGGCGCGAGTTGGGCGAGTTCGGCGCCGAGGCCCACATGGAGTGCGTGTGGCGCCGGATCGACCGGGGTTCGCGTGCTGCAATCTTCACAGACGACCAGTATGAGCTGATCATTGTTCAGGAGGTCGCCGAACGTCATTCACCACCTAAAGCCCAAACACCCGGGAGCCGATGATGCCTATCTGTGCGTGCATCTCGCGGCGGCTCTGCGAACAAATTCTGCAACAGGGCGCGGTGAAAAGCGAATCGATTTTCTGGCTGCGAGCCAGTCGTTGAATCCCGTGTGGAATCCATCGCTTGCGACGCCCGGCGGGTCTCAGCGCAGATCGAGGTCGCCGTTTTCCCATGCCGCGCGGCAATCGGTGGCGTCGTGATACATGTCTTCGCGCAGCAGCGTTGTTTCGGTCATGCCGGGACCGGCAAAGCGCGGGTCATCGCACTCGTCGTCATTAGCCCAGTCGCTGGCGTCGTCGCCGAAGTCAGGCGTGTCGCGGTCCTCCTCGCCGCCGATGAGGCGCAACTCGCCCGCGAGATAGGCGTCGCGGCAGTCGGTCGCGTCATGGCCGACGTCTTCATCCATCAGCGGGGTGTTGGTCATGCCGGGGCCGACGAAACGATTGTCGTCGCATTCGTCGTCGAAAGACCATTCGCCTTCGTCGTCGCCGAAGTCGGGAAGATCGTCAGCGCTCGGGATGGAAGCGAGGTGCAACTTGCCGGCGCGCCAGGCGTCGCGGCAGTCGGATGCATCGTGGCCGACATCGTCGTCGAGGAGAATTGTTGCGGTCATGCCGGGGCCGACGAAGCGCTTGTCGTCGCACTCGTCGTCATTGGCCCAGGTGCTCGCGTCGTCGCCGAAATCCGGCGTGGACGGCTGCCCCTGCGCGACAGGCGACAGGCCGGTGCTCGCTGCCAGAAAGGCAGCAGCCACAAACGTTCTCAACGTCCTAGACATAGTGTCCCTTGTCCCCGGTCCGCGATCGGTTAGCCGAGGGCGAACGGCCGGCAAGCTAGGCTTGGGCCTGTTCCTTGTCCATATGGGAGGTGCAGGCGGAGGCGACTCCGTACGCGCGGCGCTTGCCATGTCGCGGCTTTTGAGCATGGTCCCGGCATGGTCAAACGCGCAGCCGACATTCTCGCAGACCAACTCGCCCAAGCGACGCGCATTGTCGTGTTCACGGGGGCGGGAATCTCGACCGAGTCCGGCATTGCGGACTTCCGTTCGCCTGGCGGCGTCTGGTCGCGCATGAAGCCGATCTACTTCCAGGAATTCGTCAGCAGCGAAGCAACTCGCCGCGAAGCGTGGACGCGCGTGTTCAGTGGCGCGGCGGGCTGGGTCGGCAAGCAACCCAACGCAGGGCACTTTGCGGTGGCGCGGCTGATTGGGAGCGGGCGGTCATCGAGCGTGATCACGCAGAACGTGGACAACCTCCATCAGGCTTCTGGCGTGGCCGAGGGCCATGTCATCGAGCTTCACGGCAATGCCAGCTATGCGAAGTGCCTCGAATGCGAGCTGCGCCACGAGCTCGACGAGTTGCGTCCCGTGTTTGTGGATCGCGGCGAGATACCCGTATGCAAGGCGTGCGGCGGCCTCGTGAAGACGGCGACGATATCCTTCGGGCAGCAGATGCCGGAGGGGCCGATGATCCGTGCAGAGGAAGAATCGCACCTGTGCGACATGTTCCTGGTGCTGGGCTCCTCGCTTGTGGTGACGCCGGCCGCGCATTTTCCGGTCAAGGCAAAGCAGAATGGCGCGCGTCTAGTGATTGTGAACCGCGAGGCGACGCCGCTGGACGATATCGCGGAACTGGTGATCCATGACGAGATCGGGCCGACACTGACGGCGGCGATGCGCGACCTCAACTAGCTATTTCTGCGGCTTCCGCTTGTGGCTGTTGCTCTGCATCCAGGTGCGGAAGAGGACGACCGGTGCGCCAAGCACGCGCAGGGTCGAGACGAAGATCAGCACGCCGTAGAGCTTGAGGCCTGCGAGGATGGCGCCGGCTTCGAACGATTTGGGCTGGAGCTCCACCAGGGACAGCTTCTGCTGTAGCGTCGTCTTGGCGTCCTGGCTGAGGAAGAAGGCGAACACGTCGAGGCCGCCCCATACGCTTTGCGACATGAAGTTCCACACGACGAGGCCTTGCCCTGCCGAGGCGCCGAAAAGGCGGTCCTCCAGGCGGGCGGGCAGCAGCGTGTAGGACCACGCCATCAGCGCGATGATCGGCGCGGCTGTCAGATGCGACAGCAGGTCCTTCACGTCAGAGGCCAGCAACTTGCCGGGGTTGAAGCGCTGACGCCGCGTCTGTGCGCCGCCGAGGTCGTGAGGTTTCCAGATGCCGGCGATGTCGTCGATGGCGTGGGCCGCCGCATCGGCAATCGCGATCCCGGCGAAGATGCAGAACAGCAGGTGCGCGGGATTGGTCGGCAGGGTCGGGCGGATGATCGGTGAGACGACGGCGAGCCAGAATATCGAACCGACTGACAGGATCCCGAAATAGAGCCAGTAGACGCCAAGGTGCCATCGCTCGCGCGCGAGAGGCGGCGCAGGTCTTACCACTATGGTTCTGTCCCCGCCGTCACGCCGTCCACCCGCAGCTTTCCTGCGCCAGTGCTAACAGTGTTTGTGTTGCGCGGGGAGGGCGCCGGAGCTGTGGCCTACCAGGCCAGTTCCTTGCCGTTCCAGGCCAGGAATTTTCCTGTCGAGGCGGCGTCGATCTTGTCGATCAGCTTTACGAGTTGGGCTGCGCTTTCTTCCGGCGAGAGTTGCGCGCCGTCGCCGCCCATGTCGGTCTTCACCCAGCCGGGATGGACGATCAACACGGGGATGCCCTGCGGCTTCAGTTCGGTGGCGAGGCCGCGCATCAGGCGGTTCACCGCCTGCTTCGAGGTGCGGTAGGCGAGGTTGTCAGCGGAGGCGCCGTTCGAGCCCATCTGGCTTGAGATGGTCACGATCTTGCCCTTGGCGGCTTTGACGTTCGGCAGGAATGCGGTGGCGACGCGCAGCGGGGCGATCGTGTTGATCGCGAAGGCTTCCTGAAGGCCTTCGAAATCCATGTTGGTGGCGGACTGGTGATCGGGCCCACCGATGCCGGCATTGTTGATCAGGATGTCGATGGGTTCGGCTTCAAGGTGACGACGCGCGCGCCCGATCTCGGCCGGGTCTGACACATCCATATCGAGCACTTCGATCCACTTGGGCGAGACCTGCGCCAGTGCATCCAGCGCATCGCGATCGGAGGTCGCGCGAATACAGGCGAAAACCTTGTCGCGCCGCCCAGCATAGGCCTTCACGAGCGCAAGGCCGATGCCGCGATTTGCGCCGGTGATCAGAACGACGGCCATGCTGTGTCTTGCCCCGGGACGAACCCGGCCCCCTGCTCAATGTCGTGAAATCAGCGAGTCGGAATATTATCGTGTGGGAACTGGCACTTCGCCGCGATAGTCGTAGAAGCCGCGTCCGGCCTTCTTGCCGACCCAACCGGCTTCCACATACTTCACCAGCAGCGGGCAGGGGCGATACTTCGTGTCGGCCAGGCCATCGTGCAGCACCTGCATGATGGAGAGGCAGGTATCGAGGCCGATGAAGTCGGCGAGCTCCAGTGGGCCCATCGGGTGGTTCGCGCCAAGCTTCATGGCGGTGTCGATCGACTCGACCGTGCCGACGCCTTCGTACAGCGTGTAGACCGCCTCGTTGATCATCGGCATCAGCACGCGGTTGACGATGAAGGCCGGGAAATCTTCGGCGTTGGTGACGTGCTTGCCCAGACGCTCGACGATGTGGACGGCGGCGTCATAGGTCTGCTGGTCGGTGGCGAGGCCGCGGATAACCTCGACCAGCTTCATCAGCGGAACAGGGTTCATGAAGTGCAGGCCGATGAAACGCTCCGGCCGGTCGGTTGCGGCGCCGAGGCGCGTGATCGAGATGGACGAGGTGTTGGTCGCCAGCATCGCGGTCTTCGGCATCTTGAGGCAGAGCGCATCGAAGATGGCGCGCTTGACCGGTTCCTTCTCGGTCGCCGCTTCGATGGCGAAATCGACTTCGCCGAATCCATCGAGGGTCGTTGCCGTGCGGATGCGGCGCATACCGGCGTCGCGTGCTTCCGACGAGATCATCTGACGGTGAACCTGACGGTCCATGTTGCGCTGGATCGTCTTGATTCCGGCCTCGAGGCGGTCGGCCGAGACGTCGTTCAGGATGACGTCAAAGCCGGCCAGGGCGCAGACGTGCGCAATACCGTTGCCCATCTGCCCTGCGCCGATCACCCCGATGGTTCGAATACCGGTCATCCACCTGACGCCTGTTCTGACAAGATACGAACGCTAGCACGCGAAACACGCGCCGCGAGTCCTCGCTATTCGCACATGCACAACGCGGCGTGAAGAAGCCAATCGGTGTGTTGTTTACGCACCAGACGCCCCTTTGCTCACGGCTGCGTGAGCGCAGGCTGGGGGTCTGGCGGCAGTCCGGGGCGCCTTTTTCCCCTATGGACCGGCAATGGAGCCTGTATAGTCCGCGGCGTTGATGCCGGCGGCCAGTCCTGAGCCAGAACCGGCCCTCCTGGGAGGAATGCAATGAAGGCTTTGATTTGCGCGGTCGCCATCTCACTGGGGGTCGCCGCGCCCGCGTTTGCACAGAAGACCGACCTGCCGGACCGTCCGGCAAAGCAGACCAACACGTTTGACACGGCTGCTATGAAGGAAGGCAACACCACACTGAAGGCCAATGGCGCCTGCACGGCTCAGTATATCGTCTCAGCCGAGGGAAAGGCCAAGGACATCACGGTCGACTGCACGCACCCGGAAATGGCGGCCTACGTGGCCCGCACGATCGAGACCGGCGAGTGGGACCCTGAAATCTTCGAAGGCGAGTTCTTCGACTCCTATCCGCTGCGCCAGCAGTTCAACTACGGCACCGGCGCGGCGGGCCCCGACCCGCGTGGCGAGAAGGCTCCTGTGATGGAATCCGGCGTTGAGCCGCGCGACATCACACGCGCGATCAGCGAGATCGACGAGGAAGGCGCTTGCGAGGTCAAGTATACGGTGGGCGCCGACGGCAAGCCGAAGGACATTCAGCCGAACTGCACACCGGCGGAATACAACGACAAGATCCTCGCCGCTGTCGGAAAGATGGAATTCGCCCCCGGCCAGAAAGGCGGACAACCCACCGACTGGCCCGGCCTCTCCATGCCGCTGAAGCTGACGAAGCCGAAGGGTACGTAAGGTCTGGTTGAGTGACCGAACATGCAGAACCAGCTCCGGCTTGCCGGGGCGGGTTTTGTTTTGGATCTTTTTCGGCCGAGCGCAGCGCAAACAAAAACGCGCCGTGGTTTCCCGCGGCGCGTTGATGCTTTGTGTGATGTTGCGGCGACCTAGAAGTTCATCGCGGCTTTCACGTAGACGAAGCGGCCCGAGTATCCGTAGGGCGAGTAGTTCGAGAACGGCGTATTGCCCGTCGAGTTCAGCGAGGCGGTGAACGGATCGGGATACTCGTCGAACACGTTGTCAGCGCCGGCCGAGAGCGTGAGCATCTCGGACAGATGCCAGCGACCTTCAAGGTCGAGCAGCGTGGCGCGGTCCATGGTGTGGTCGAGCGCCGGGTTGTTGTCCGGCTGGATGACTTCACCGTAGCTGATGATCCGCGCGGTTGCGCCGAACGCGCCATAGGTCCAGTCGACCGACAGGGTTTCCTTGTCTGCGGGCGTACCTTGCTCGAACGTCAGCGTGTTTGCGCGACCGAAGAGGATCGGAGCCGGCGGCGGGAGGGTCGACAGCACCGGGATTTGCGGGACCGCCGTCACGTCCGTTTCCGACAGGTTGAGGCCGAAGGTGACATCGAATTCGCCGAAGCCCGTCTCGGGGAACGAGTAGTTGGCGACGAGGTCGACGCCTTGCGTTTCGGTGTCGACGCCGTTGATGAAGAAGCGTCCGCCGCCCGAGCCGATGAAGCCCTGGGCCTGCAGATAGCCGCGGACGTTCTGGGCGATCAGGTTCTCAGACAGGACGATACGGTTGTTCACGTCGATGCGGTAGGCGTCGATCGTGAGGTTGAAGTCGCCCATCTGGACGACGGCGCCCAGCGAGTAGTTGACCGACTCTTCGGCTTCGAGCGGTTTCGCGCCGAGAGCGATCGCGATCGGATCGTTGACCGGGAAAGTCGTCACGTCGAACGGAACGCCGCCGATGAAGTTGGTCGACGTGGTGGCGAAGTTCTGCTGTTGCAGCGACGGGGCGCGGAAGCCATTCTGGATGGACCCGCGGATGCCGAAGGCGTCGTTGAAGTCATAACGCGCCGCAAGCTTGCCCGTGGTCGTCTCGCCGAAGTCCGAGTAGGACTCGCCGCGGAGAGCAGCCGAGACGAGCAGAGCGTCGGTTACGTTCGCTTCGAAGTCCACGAACACGCCGACTGCCGTGCGGTCCGCATCCACCTCGTTGGCGGGACGGAAGCCCGGGAACACCTGAGCGCCGGAAGCGGTAGGCGCGCCCGCGAGCAGCACGCCGCCATTGCGGTAGCTGTCCGGCTCGCCTGCGAAGATGTCGTAGAACTCCTGACGGGCTTCGATGCCGGCCGCGACGTTGAGCGGCGAGGCGAGGCCGATTTCGTACTGATTCACGCCCGAGAAGTTGGCGACGACTTGCTGGTGCTGGAAGCCGCCAGCGTCGAAGGTTGTCTTCGAGGCTGGGCCGATCGAACGGTTCAGCGTGTCGCGGATGGTGAAATCCATCTTGTTGGAGCCGTAGACCAGGGACGCGTCCATATCCCAGTCGCCGAGACCGAAGCGCAGGCCGCCGGCGGCGGAAGCGTCTTCAACGATCGGGTTGATCTTGGGCAGGAAGCCGTTCGGGTAGATCTGGATGACGTTGCGAGCGTCCTGAGCGCGGCGATAGAAGCCGGCCGAGGTCGAGTCGCGGAACTGGTAGCTGGCCCAGCCATAGGCCTCGACATCTTGCGAGAGGTTGTAGCCGGCGTTTGCGAAGACCGTGTACTGGCCGATTTCCGGTTCGCCGGTCCAGCCATTGAAGCGCTCGAACGAGGCTTCGCGCGGATCGAAGGCGCCGCCGACGAGAGCGTATTGCTGGCGGCTGTCATAGCCGTCGCGCTCGGAGCGTTCCTGCATCTTGATCTCGCCGGCGAGGGTGAGGAATCCCTCGGCGCCAAGTTCGAGGCCTTTCCATGCGCTGAGCGTGAAGACCTGACCGTCGCTCACGTCGCGCGTCTGTTCGGCGCCCGGATTGATGGGCAGGCCGGCAACCGGCGCAACGACCGGCACGGTGTATTCCGATACGCGCAGGCCGTAGGAGGCGGAGATGCCGCCGCCGTCGCGCGCTTCACGCAGGCGGACGTTGATGACGCCGGCGATGGCGTCCGAGCCATACTGCGCCGATGCGCCGTCGCGCAGCACTTCGACCGCGGAGATGGCGGCGGTCGGGATGGTGTTCATGTCGACGGCCGAAGAGCCACGGCCGATGGAGCCGTTGACGTTGACCAGCGAGGCCGAGTGGCGGCGCTTGCCGTTGAGCAGCACGAGGGTCTGGTCCGGCGCGAGGCCGCGAAGGGAGGCCGGGCGCACCGTGTCGGTGCCGTCGTTCAGCGCGGGGCGCGGAAAGTTGAAGGAGGGAAGGGCGACGGCGAGCGCCTGGTTGATCTCGGTGACGCCGCCTTTTTCAAGTTCGGCCGAGCCGAGCACATCGACGGCCACGGCCGTGTCGAGCGCCGTGCGGTCCGCAACGCGCGTGCCGGTCACGATGATCACGTCTTCCTTGTCGGGTGCAGTCTGGGCGTAAGCCTGGCCGAACAACAGTGGGGCCGCCGCTACGCCTGCGAGAATAGCTGATTTAAGAGATCGGATTTTCATGGGGACACTCCTCGCCACCCGCTCAAGCGGATGATCTTGTCATGTCAAAGTGCTGAAGCAGGAGGGCGCCACCTGCAACGGCGTGCACCTGATCCATCAGTGTAATGATCGTGTTCCCGGCATGTGTGGCCATGAAGAGACACTCTCTTCCGCAACGGAACGCTGGATCTTCGCGCAACAGGAGAGAATGGCAGACGAGGCAGCGCACGCGCCGCCCCGTCTGCTTCCTGCGAGCTAATTCAGCCCGGCCCTCTTCATCTCGGCCGGCACGCCGTTGAGGGACAGCGCGGAGCCTTCGACAGCGACCGTGACCTGATCACCGTCCTTGATGCGCCCTTCGAGAATGCGGCGGGCCAGCGGGTCCTGCAGTTCCTTCTGGATGACGCGCTTGAGCGGACGGGCGCCATAGACCGGATCATAGCCGCGGTCGGACAGCCACTGCATCGCCTCGTCGCTGAGGCTGAGGGTGATGCGGCGATCGGCCAGGATTTTCTCAAGGCGCTTCAACTGCACGCCGACGATGCGATCGATCTCGCCGCGGCCGAGACGCTTGAAGAAAACGATCTCGTCGATGCGGTTGAGGAACTCCGGGCGGAAGTGGGCGCGGATGGCTTCCATAACTTCGTCCCGCGTGCGGCCCGAGATGTCGCCTTCGGACTTGTCGTCCGCGATCGCATGCGCGCCGAGGTTCGACGTCATGATGATGACCGTGTTGTTGAAGTTCACGGTGCGGCCCTGGCCATCGGTGAGGCGGCCATCGTCGAGAACCTGCAGCAGCGTGTTGAACACGTCAGGGTGCGCCTTCTCGATCTCGTCGAACAGGATCACCTGGTAGGGCCGGCGGCGGACGGCTTCCGTCAGCGCGCCACCTTCTTCGTAACCGACATAGCCCGGAGGCGCGCCGATCATGCGGGAGACTGCGTGCTTCTCCATGTACTCCGACATGTCGAGGCGCAGCACGGCCGTTTCATCGTCGAAGAGGAATTCAGCGAGGGCCTTCGTGAGTTCGGTTTTGCCGACGCCAGTGGGGCCGACGAAGATGAAGCTGCCGATGGGGCGGCTGGGGTCCTGCAGACCCGCGCGTGCGCGGCGCACGGCGTTGGAGACGATCTCCAGCGCTTCGTCCTGGCCGACAACGCGCTTGCGCAGGCCGTCTTCCATCTGGAGGAGCTTCTCGCGCTCGCCTTCGAGCATCTTGTCGACAGGAATGCCGGTCCAGCGCGACACCACCGCCGCGATAGCTTCAGCGTCGACCTCTTCCTTCACCAACGGCGCTTTCGCATCCTTGGCGGTGTCGGTCTTGCCTTCGGATTCGGCGATCAGCTTTTCAAGCGCGGGAATCTCACCGTACTTGATCTCGCCGGCGCGCGCCCAGTCGGATCGGCGTTCGGCGTCGGAGAGTTCTGCGCGTGTCTTGTCCAGCTTGTCCTTGGCGCTGGTTGCGCCCGCAAGGCGGCCTTTCTCGGCGCGCCAGGCAGCGGAGATTTCGTCTGACTTCGCCTGCAGCTCCTTGATCTCGACCTCGCGGCGTTTCAGCCGGTCCTTCGAGGCGTCGTCTTTCTCTTTCTTGAGCGCCTCGGCCTCGATGCGGATCTGCATCAGGCGGCGGTCGATCTCGTCGAGTTCTTCGGGCTTCGATTCCACGGCCATACGCAGGCGCGCAGCCGCCTCGTCCATCAGGTCGATGGCCTTGTCGGGCAGGAAGCGGTCGGTGATGTAGCGGTTCGACAGGGTCGCGGCGGCGACGATGGCGGCGTCCGAAATGCGGATGCCGTGGTGAACCTCATACTTCTCCTTGAGGCCGCGCAGGATGGAGATGGTGTCCTCCACGCTGGGTTCGCCCACGAACACGGGCTGGAAGCGGCGGGCGAGTGCGGCGTCCTTCTCGACGTGCTTGCGGTATTCCTCAAGCGTCGTGGCGCCGACACAGTGAAGTTCGCCGCGCGCGAGGGCTGGCTTGAGCAGGTTCGACGCATCCATCGCGCCTTCGGCCTTGCCGGCGCCGACCAGCGTGTGCATCTCGTCGATGAACAGGATGACCTGACCCTCGGCCTGGGTGACTTCC
>Ga0105048_10003302_pt1 | contig 26422 bp, 16 predicted proteins | sample MAT05_FD_78382 | JGI IMG/M metagenome (GOLD analysis project Ga0105048, IMG submission 78382) | Freshwater microbial communities from Lake Fryxell liftoff mats and glacier meltwater in Antarctica - MAT-05 | ecosystem: Environmental > Aquatic > Freshwater > Ice > Liftoff microbial mat | place...
CCTCGAAGAATACCTCGTCGAAGTTCGCCGGGGCTGTAGCAAATTAGGCATTGACTACTCCCTGGTGCGCACCAGCGATTACCTCGACGCGATTCTGGCGCGTTTCCTGCACCAGCGCATGGCCGGCCCGTCCGGGAGCCGGGTCCGGGGTTGATTGTTCCGAACCAATAGGTCTTTTGCACCGCGAGACGACTTCATGCTGGCCAGTTGGATCTTCCTGAACCCGTTTACGATGATGATCGGCGCCGCGCTGATCGCCTCGCCCATCATCATCCACCTGATCAACCGCATGCGCTTCAAGCGCATCCGCTGGGCGGCCATGGAGTTCCTCCTCAAGGCCCAGAAGCGCAGCCGGCGGCGCATGATCATCGAACAGTTGATCCTACTCCTACTGCGCATTTTGCTCGTCGCCCTGATTGCTCTGCTCTTGTCGCGCCTCATCGAGAAACAAGACGAGGTCCCGCCCGAAGCCCTTCAGGAAAATAAGGGCCCGCCGATCGTCACGCTCCATGTCATCGTGCTTGACGATTCCGCCAGCATGTCCGACCACTTCTGGCAGGTCGATAACCAGGGCACGCGCACGGAACTGATCCCCTCCGCCCGCGCGGCGGAGACGATCAACAAGCAGATTGTCGGCTCGGTGAAAGACGACAATCGCAATCCGCACAACTTCATTATTGTGCCGATCTCCAACCCGAAAAAGTTCATCGACTTCGACCGCTTGACCACGGCGAAGGTGAAAGACATCGAAGACTTCCTCGCCAACGATTACAAGATCCAGCCGCTGCACTTCGGCTACGAAGGCGCGTTGCAACAGGCCGAAGAGTTCTTCAAAGCAGGCAGGGATCTGAACCTGGTACTCCATGTCGTCAGCGATTTCCGCACTTCGGATTGGAACGAAGCGACCAAGGATTCGCTCGGCAAGATCTTCGAGCGTTACGAACTCGCCAAGGTGCAGGTGAAGATGCACGACGTCGCCTCGCCCAAGCGCGATCCCGAAAAGGCTCTGACGATGTCGAACAATCTCGCCATCGTCGACTTCCGCCCGGAAAGCCCGATCGCGCTCAAGAACGTGCCGCACGAGTTTACTGTCACCGTCGCCAACTACAGCAACGTCGATCAGACCGACGTACTCGTCCGCGTGAAGGTTAACGGCGTTGAAAAACGCGACGGCAGCGTGACCATCGATCTCATCAAGGCCAACGACACCTACACCCAGCGTGTCGTCTTCTCGCTGGACCGCATCGCTCCCAAGGGCGCCGCCCGCGACAAGGATGAGACCTCACGCTTCGACGGTTTCAATCTCGTCACCGCTCAGCTTAAGAATCAAACCACGGGCCTGGAATTAGACGACATCCGTTACACCGTCGTCGAAGTTCGCGAAAGCATGTCGATGCTGCTCGTTGACGAGCAGGCGGCCGAGCACCGGACGATCAATTCCGAATCGTTCTACATCTGGAACACCTTCTCCAAGAACTATCGCGGCTTCGACGTGCAAATTGTCACCTCGGCCCAGATGGAGAAAATGAACCTGCAGCCGTTCTCGGCCGTCATCCTGTGCAATGTCCCTAGGCTCACCCCGGTCGGCGTTCGCAAGCTGGAAGCGTACCTGGGCAACGGCGGCGGCGTGGCCTTCTTCATGGGTCTCAACATCGACCCGAAATTCTACAACGAAAGCTTGTGGAAGAATGGTCAGGGCATGTTCCCCGTGCCGCTTGGCGACATCGCCAACAAGACGCTCACTCGCCCGCAATTGATTGATGTGCAGAAGAAACAGCGAAGCGAGTTGTACCGCAAACTGGTCGTTCGCGCTGATATGCGCCGCCACCCGGCCATGGAGAAGCTGTACACCGAGTCGCGCATCGCGAAGGAACTCGATCTGAAGTACGAGAACAGCTTTTTCGGCGTCAGTTTCGCCCGCCACTATACGGTCGATCGACCCAAGTTCAACCCGGGCGACGACGTGCAGACGCTGATCTATCTCCCCAACTATCGATCGATCGCCGACTTCGAACCGCAGATGCGCGCCCTGTTGAAGAAACTACGCGAAGCCACCGAACCCGAAGTTGCACGCGAGGCCCTGAACAAACGGCTTGCCGAGACCATGGACGAGAACGCCAAGCAGATTATCCGTCAGCGTCTGGCCGGCCTCGACTTGGAGAAGTTCGCCAAGTACAAATCGACGATCGATCGCTACACCGGCTTCATCTCGAACACGGTCGGCAACTACCAGAATCCCCTTTACAACCTCGTCCTCGATCTCGAAATTCTGCTTTTCGAGAAGGCGAACACCGATCCCGCTTCGCCCCGCGCGAGTATGATCGAGTTTTGGCAGGAATCCGAAGTCGTTGAACTCAAGAAGGAATTTCTTCAGTTCCTCGACACCATCAAGTTTGGTGATCCGTTCTATGTGGCCAAGCAGTACAAGCGCGGCCGGTCCCTGGTATTCCTCGGCTCGGCCGGCACGAGCGGCGACGAGAGCGGTCTCTGGAATCCCCTCAACGACGAACTGGGCGGCAACTACTTCCCGCTTCTGATGAAGGAAAGCCTGCAACGCTACTTGTGCGCCACCAGCTCCGAGTTGTCCATGAACCTAGGCAACGTTTTCGACTTCAACCTCGAACCGGGCTTGAACGAGCCGTTGGTTCACCCCTGGCATGTCGATCTCGACATCAAGCCGGAACCTCTCTCGGACGAAGTACGTTTCCGCGATCTCGGCAGCACGACCATCGATACGCCAGACAAGTCGCTGACCTGGAAGTTCGACAATGGCGACAAGCCCGGCGTCTATCTCTTCGACTTCGCCCTGCAAGCGCCGATGGGGACGAAGAAAGATTCCCGGCTCGACCTTCGAGCGGTCACGTACAACTTCGACACCCAGATCGAGAGCAATCTCGAACGCGCCCGGACCGAGGAACTGACGAAGATCGCGCGGGTCGAAAAGATCGAATCGATCGACGACATCGCCCAGACGAAGAAGGTAGCCAAGCAGACGAAGGTCGAACTGCCGACCGACGAAAAAGATCTCGGTTTCTCGAAGTCGCCTTGGTTATATCTGGGCCTCTTGATCATCCTGATCCTCGAGCAGATGTGGGCGGTTCGCCTCAGCCACCACGCTCGCGCCGGCTCCTCTAATTTGAACCTGCCGCGACCGCTCTCCCGCGGACCGGTAGTTGCTTGATTGTAAAGAACGGGTAGACGACGCCATGCGGATGACACTTATGATTCGATCGTTCTTGTTGACGGCTCTCGCGTGCTTCGTTGCCGGGGCGGAGGCCCGCGCCCAGCGCGTGCTCGACTTCACCGTCGAACAGGATGGCAAGGTTGTGCTGCGCAGCCAGTACCTGGATGACGGCACGGCCAAGGCCAGCGATGCCTGGCGCGACAACCTGCAAGCGGAGCCGCGCGCCGAACCCGAGATTGCCGAGATCACGCCGATCAACGAACGACCGCTGCGAGCTCATCTGAAAGGTTCGATCGTCCTCACCCTGAAGGCGGGCGATGAGACGCTCGCCAGCGTCAAGCTCGAAGAACTCCGGCTCGTCCGCAAGACGGCCGAGACGAAAAAGTGGCACCTGGAAACGAACGAAGTCTACCGGGCCGCGTTCGACGCCCGGCTCTCCGACGACTACGTCGGCACCACTTACTTCAAACGCTTGACCGACCCGTTTAGCTTCCGAGGCAAGGACTATCCCGGTGAGAACTGGTGGTTCGTTCTCGTTCCCGTTTTGGCGATTGGAGCACTCTTCGTCGTTTGGATGTACATCAAGGATTCCCAAAGCATCTCCTGGTACTTTGCCGTCCTGCTCGGCATCATGCGGGCCACGGTTTACGGTCTGCTCGCGTACATGTTCCTGTTGCCGACGTTCAAGGAGACACGCAACTGGAAGCCCCGGCAGCCACCGATGCTGGAAGAACGTTCGCGCGTCGTCCTGCTGTTAGACGTCTCCGACAGCATGGGGATCAGCGACGACCCGAGCACAGCGTCAAACCGGACTTCGCGTCTCAAGAAGGTCATCGAGTACATCACCGACGAAAACGTCGTCTTCATGCGGAAGCTGTTGGAGAACAACCCGGTTTACATCTACCGCTTCGCGACCCGTCTCGACAACGAAGTGCACGCGTTCACGCTCGGGCCGAAGGATGCCGGCAACCCCAAGGGACCGCAAGTCCCGACCCAATTTGCGATGGCCAAGCGCAAGGACACGGGCGCCGAGGAAGTCGTCAAACTCGCCCCCTGGGGCGAACAGGATTGGATTAACTTCGTCACCTACACCGACTTCAAGAGTTGGCTGACCCGTGGTTTAAGCAAGGAAGGCGCCCAGGCCGTCGTCGTCGAGATGGGCGAGGGCGTTGGCAATGCGGAATGGGCCGAAGGGTTCCAGAAGCAGTCGGTCGATGAGATGGTGATGCGGATGAAACTGGAGGGTCCCGACGCCACGGCCTTCCGCGGCAACTTCAATAACTTGCTCACGCGTGTCAGCCTGGCCCGCACGATCACGAAGGGGACGAACGTCACCGATTCGGTGCGGGCCGCCTTCGAATCGGAACGCCGCAATCGCCTTGAAGGCATCATTGTCTTCAGCGACGGCCGCAGCAACGTCGGCGCGGACGCCCGGGCCGGCAAGGGCCAGGAAGAGAACTTCATCAACCCGGCCATCGAGGATCTCTACCGCCAATCAAAGAAAGACAACATCCCGATCATCTCCGTGGGCATCGGCCAGGTTCGCGTGATCAAGAAGGTGCGCATCACCGACCTTCAGGCCCCGGATCAGACCGTCCCCGACGATGCGTACAAGATCCTCGTCGAAATCGACGGCGAGAATCTCACGGGCGTTGAGATTCCCGTTTTCCTCGAAATGTTCCCGCCGGACAGCACGACTCCCTTCCTGCTGCCCAGCAAGGTAACCTTCGATCGGGGCGATCCGCCGCATGGCCAGGCTAAGTGGACGATCGACCCGGCCAAGATTCTCGATCTGGTCTCGGAGGAAGACAAGGCCCTGGTGCAAGACTCTCTGAAGCCGCTGAAGGCTGGCCCGCCCGAGTTCAAGGAAGGCGCCTGGAAAGTCCGTGCCTTCACCCCGAAAATCAGCGAAGAAGGCAAGCCTGACCCCAAGGCGAAGATCGAAAGCGATCTGACGACGATCCGCGTCGAGAAGAAATCCGTCCGGGCCTTGGTCATGTGCGCCGCCCCGAACCGCGACTTCCAGTTCCTGCTGAACCAGTTGATGCGCGACAAGGCCGACGTCAGCGTCTACGTGCAGAACGATGCCGGCCAATTCCTCGACGGCAAGAGCATTACTTACCTTGACGACAAGTATCGGCACTTGAAAGAATTTCCCAATCGCCTCGTGCTGGGCGACGAAGTCGTTGACAAGCCGGAAGCTCAGTGGCTGAACCTGGCGAAATACGACGTCATCATTGCCTTCGACCCTGACTGGACGCTCCTGACGGCCGAGCAGTGCCGGATGATCGATACGTGGATCCTCCTACAAGCCGGCGGGCTGCTGCATGTGGCCGGGCCGATCAACACGAAGAAGATGACCTATCCGGAAAACATCGAGAAGCTCAAGCCGCTGCTCGAGTGCTTCCCCGTCGAACTGGCCGACTACGACCAGAAGATGGCCGCCCGTGAACAGAACAAACCGCGCCGGCTCGAATTCCCCGGTGTTGCTCCCGACTTCGAATTCTTGCGCCTGGATGACAACTTCCCCGACGAATTGATCTCCGGTTGGGAGCCATTCTTCACCGGCCGCAAGACGCGTGAGGAAGCGATGAACGCCGAACTCAAGAACGGCTTCTACGACTATTACCCCATCAAGCGCGCCAAGGTCGGTTCGACAATCGTCGCCCGTTACATGGAACCGAACGTGGCGGACAATACTTTCGATAAGCAAGAACCGCCGTACCTCGTAACCTACAAGTACGGACAGGGTTACACCGCCTTGCTCGGGTCGTCCGAGATGTGGCGGATGAATAAACAGAATGTCGTCTTCTTCGAGCGATTCTGGGTAAAGATGTCCCGCTTCCTCGCCTCCGGCAGCCGCAAGAAGCAAAGCCGTCGCGGTCGTATCCTCATGTCGAAGAACTTCGCCGCCGGCGACACGCTACGCATCACGGCTCAGTTGCTCGACGCCAACTCGAAGGGGCTGCCGGCCAGCGAACGGCCGCAGTTGACCATCAAGCCCGACGTGCTCGATAGCTATGCGACCATTGAACCCAAAAAGGACGGCCCGAAGGTTGACGCCGATCCGGAAGTCGCGGCCCGTAAACGCGAGGAATATCATCAGTCGCTCACCCGCATCCTGCGCATGGATGCCCAGACCGGCAAGGGCGAGGACGATCCCGAGGAAGGCTACTTCCAGCTTGAGAATTTCCTGGCCGCCAAGGACTACCCGCCGGGGGTATGGCGTGTCGAGATCAAGATCCCCAATAGCAGTGAAACGTTGTCGCAGAAGTTCATCATCACCAAGTCGCTGCCGCCGGAGTTGAACGACGTGCGCCCGGATATGTTCTCGCTGGCGGCCATCTCGGCCGATGTCGAGGACCTCAAGCCGCGCTTCACGACGAAGCTGGACGTTTTCGAAAAGCTGCGCGACCGCGCCTTCACCGCCCCGAATCTCGTCGGCAAGCGGATGGCTTTCAACTTCGACGATCAGAAGTCGCTCGACCTGATCCCCGAGTGCATGCGTAACTCGAGCTTCCAGGTGCAGAACCCGATGACCGAACCGGAATACGAGATGACGCGCATTACCCCGCGCTGGTTCAACGGCCCGGAACTGCCGCGCGGCATCACGAGTTGGTACGACCGGTCGATGAACCAGCCCGAACGAACGCACACCGTCGCCCTCTGGATGCTGGTGTGCATCGGGTTGCTGTCGCTGGAATGGTTGACGCGGAAGCTGTTGAAGCTGGCGTGAGCTGACGGACAGGCCGGTAGGACAGGCCTCCCGTCCTGTCCGTGATGCGTAAGGGCTGGTGGAGAGCGGTAGAGGCCTTCAGAATTGGGACAGGCCGGTAGGCCTGTCCTACGTACCCTGTCGCGGCTTCTTGAATTCTTGTTTTCTTTCGTCGCGGAGATGGTGGATCCATGGCTGAGCAGGTCACGCAAGATAAAACGCCCGACATCGACCCGCGTGTTTACCACCCGCTGGGCCGACTGCGGCTGTTCATCCGCTGCTACGTCTTGGTGGAAGGAATCCTTCTCGCCCTGATCCTCGCTTGCGCGTGGTTCTGGTGCATCACCGGCGTTGATCTCGCCATCCATTATTTCGCCGATGTCGACCTGCTCGAAAAAGCAGGCGCCGTGCGGATCGTCTTCATGGTCCTGCTCGCCTTCGGGCTGGGCGGCGTCTTCCTCTGGTACATCGCCCGCAGGTTGTTCCGCGACCTGTTCGCGAATGAACTGGCGTTGGTGCTCGAAAAACGCTTCCCGAAGATCCTCGGCGATCGCCTGATCACCGCCATCGAATTGAAGAACCTCAAGCGGGCCGAGAAGCAAGGCTACTCGGTCGCCATGATCCAGAAGACGATGAAGGACGCCAGCGAGCGGGTTCGCGACGTCCCCGTGCTTTCCGTTTTCAACTGGCGGCGACTGGTGAATCTGACCTGGCTCCTCGTCGTGGTCAGCGCCGGCATCCTGCTCCTTACCTACCCGATCAGCATTCTCGGTTCCCTGAAAGATCGGCCGATAGGCCGGACGTTCTGGGCGTTGCTCATCATCCATAGCCTCATCATTCTTTGCTTTCTGTTCGTGATGTTGACGCCCTGGATCCTTGGCAGTTTCCGCCAAGCCGGGCGAGCGGCGCGATGGGGTCTTCTCGGCATGGCGATCCTCGCCGCGGGTGGCGTGGCCGCGGGTTATGTGATCTCCGAACAGCAGATCAATCCGGTCAAGCAGTCGGAATTCTCGTGGCAACTCTATCATGTTGGCGATATTTCGATGAAGCGCAACCTGCTCTTCACGGACACGCGCTGGCCGAAGGACGAGTACTTCCTGGAATGGATCGACTTCCCCGTTGCGGAAAAACGCATCCGCGTCGCCCAGACGCTCGGCGCTACCGCTTACTTCAATAGCTGGATCGTGGCCGACGACAAAGCGCCCAAGCAGTGGCGGCCGCTCCTTTACAAGGATCTCGCCAAGCGAGTCGACGCCAAGGACATTCCCGAACTGCCGCTCGAACAGATTCACGCCTACATCCTCACCCGCCTGAAAGGCAGCGGCGGCGAGGTCGGCTACGACAAAACGAAAGTCATCCTTCCCAATGCGGATGACGTCTCGCTCGATCTCGTTCTCGCGGTGGTCGAAGACTCCGCCGACAATCCGGCCGCGGCCGAAGAAATCAAACGTTGGGCGAACGTGACGGGAATCCTGTTGCGTCAGGCCGCCGATCCGAAACAGGGCGGCCGGGAGATTCGCTATGTGGCGCCTCCCGCTCAACTCGATTTCGTCGCGCAGAATGACGCGGGCGGCATCGTCGCCAAGGACGAGATGGTCCTCGGCAGCGGACCTAGCCGCAATCGCTATCAGCTCAAGTCGGAAAAGATTGCCTTCAAGGAACCCGCGACCGCCGTCGTCGAAGGCAACGTGCGCGGCCGATCGCTCAGGACCGACCCGCGCACGATTAGCATGGTGCTCGATCCGCGGGTATCCCAGCTTGTGTCGCAAGAATTCTGCCCCGCCTATCACTACTACCTGCCGCCCACCGCTCCGCGAGTTGACTCGCTCGACGAGCGCCGCAATCTGCTTCGAGGCCTGCGCCAGGCTTTGCGGCCGAAGACCGAATCATTCCCCAAGGAAAGCCAAAGTTTCACGATCGCTCAAGGGAGCGAGTTCGTTCTCAAGCTCGCGTCCGACAAGAAGCTGGAGCAGGTAACGATCACCGCCCGCACCTCGACGAACGAGAAGGGCGTCGCTGGCGAGAAGAACCCAACCATTCCGGTGACTTTGGACGCCGACCGGAAGGTCGCGACCATCGCTTTCCGTCAGGATGGACAATCGTTCCGCGAATGGAAGGCGCCGCCCGAAGGCGCCCCGCCGGAATCGGCCGAGGTGTCGAGATTCGCGATGATCGATCGCCTGACGACGTTCGACATCGTGCTCAAAGATACCGACAACATGACGACGCGGCTAACCTACACCATCCGCCCGACCGAGGACAAGCCGCCTGAATTGAAGATGTTCGTCGACGTCATCCGCACGGTCGACGTCAACGGCCGCAAGGTCTTCATGTGCACGCCGGTGGCTGACATCCCCTTCAAGGTGGAAAGCCTGGTGACCGACGACATCGGGCTGCACAAACTCGAATACGTTTTTGACTACGTGCCGGTCGCCAATGCCACGGTGACCGGGCAACGGGCCGAGTTCGCCGCCTGGTTGTGGGCCAGCTCACCCGTCATGCCGAACATTGGCGACTTCCTCTATCGCCGTGAGATTCTGCTGCGGACGGTCATGAACTCGAAGGGTCCCGAACCGGTCAAGGGTTCGATCCGGGTGACCGCCTTCGACACCGAACAAGGCCGCGTGAATGAGGGAGGGCTGCTCAAACTGGAACAATTGAACGCCAAACTGCAAGAGCCGTTGGCCGCCGGATATGTGTCGCCGTTGCTCCGCAACTTCGCATTCAAGGAAGAAGATCGGCCGCTGGGCTTCGACCTACGGAAGCTCATTCCCCGCTTGGGCGAGCCCGACCCGATCACCAAGGGGGTCGCGACCTACGATTTGCGGTTGAACGTCCGCGCCACGGACGCCAACGTGCAAACGGCCGAGAGCCGAAGCGAGATGAGTGATTCGAACCTGCCGCTATTCCGACTGGTGCCCGAGGATGTTCTGCATCCGTACATCTCACGCGATGAATCGGAGCAGGCGGCCGTGCTCGACAAGCTCATTACGAGCCTTGAAGCGTCGCAGCGCATCCTGCAAGGCACGATGAGCCGGGTTCCCGCCCTATCGCCCACGACCGCCACTCAAGAACAGACCCTGTTCCTCGGCGTGGTCGAAGCGGTCTCCCGCGCCAAGACGGATACGGTCGGCGTCAGCGAAAAGTACGACAAGATCGTTCGAGAATATCGACTGAACCGCTTCCCCAATCAGCTGACGAACGGTCTGGACGAGAAGATCCTCGATCCGTTGCGCTCGATTCTGACCAAGGAATTCAAGATTGCCGAGGACGACCTCACCCGCTTCCAGGACAACCTGAAAGAGGGCCGGCCCGAATTGATGACGCCGGACGTACCGCTGGTTCAACTTCACTATCAACAACTGCTGGAAGCCCTGAAGCGGATCCGCGGGAACATGACTGACTCGGCCACGCTCAACAAGGCCATCGTCCGCTTCCGGGCGGTCATCGCGGGTCAGGAAGAACTGACGAAAGAAGACATCATCCGCCTGGAACGGGAAATTCAGGACCGCTTGCTGAACATCAAAGTCATTCTGCCGGAGTTTGTCAGCGTGACCAAGGGCCAGTCGACCAAGGTGAACGTGAAACTGCGGATGCCGGATAGCTTGATTACCGACCCTTACCTGCGTTTTGAACTGCCGAAGGATGGTAGTTTGAAGGTCACTCCCGTTGAAATCAAGCTGAAAGATGAGTCGACGGAAGCCTCATTCGAGATTTCAGCTGCCGGGATGCCTGGCACTTATTTCCTGAAGATCCTACCTGTGCCAGGGAAGCCGATTGAGTTGAAAGTGATTGTGAAATAACGACTTAGAGCCAATTTTCTTCACGCGTGCTTCGAGAACCTCTCTCGAGGCACGCGATTCGCATGTTGGACAGCCAGCCGTTTTCGCCTTTCGAGAGTTTCCTCGCCCTTTGGCTTCTGTTGGAATTCCTTGGCCTTCTCGTCTTTACGGTAGAGAAGCCTGGACGGTTCACTGCGAATTCGCCCAGACAACGATTTCTGAATGTCCCTCTTTGAAAATGACTCGGCTGAATAGTTAGGCGAGCCTAACATGCTTCCGGGTCATGAGTGCAGTCTTGTTAGCCCGCTCCTGGTCGAATGGGACCAATGGAGTTCGCTAACCAGGAGGTGCGGTCCCCATGATGTGTCGCAATCTAGCCTTCTACTCTGCTTTGATGGTTCTGGGCGTTGGCATGGCCCGCCTTACCGTCCAAGCCGAACCGGCGCCGGAAGCTAAGTCTTCACCGCCGATGACGATCGACGTCGCCGCCAAGCAGGCGTTCGAGAAGCAGCAAAAACTGCTCCGCGAATACAAGCTGGTCGCCGACGATCTGTACATCCTGGCGGAACGCTTCAAGAACAGCAAGCGCATCGAAGATCAGGACAAAGCCAAACTCATCTTCAAGGCGCTTGAACTGGGCGACAAGGAAGCGATCGACAACAAGTTCCAGACCCTGCTGCGAACGCTCTCCGGCAAGAACGGCGTGGTCGGCCTCAGCGAAATTGGCACCGCCAAGAACCTGAACGAAGACCTGATCCGGGTGCTGAAAGAAATTCTGTCGATCATCTCCGATGACGACGCTTTGGCCCGCATCAAGGCCGAGCAGAAGATTCTCGAAAAGCTCCTGGCTGATCTCAAGGGCATCATCCGCGAAACGAAAGTCAGCCGCGCTCATGCCGAATCCGGCAAGGGCGACTCGGCTAAGCAAGGTAAAGAACAGAAAGACATCGCCAACAAGACGGACAAGCTCGCCGACCGCCTGGAAGGGAAAGACCCATCCAAGAGTGGCATGGGGATGGGAATGGGAATGGGAATGGGCATGGGCATGGGCATGGGAATGGGCATGGGTGGTGAGAAGGATGGCATGAAAGCCGGCATGCAAGGGGCGATGGAAGGCGGGATGAAAGACGGCGGCATGAAGGACGGTGGCATGAAAGACGGCGGGATGAAAGACGGCGGCATGAAAGACTCTGGCATGAAAGACGGCGGCATGAAAGACGCTGGCATGAAGGGAATGGAAGGCGGCATGAAGGGCGGCATGGAAGGTGGAATGAAGGGCATGGGAATGGGCATGGGAATGGGAATGGGAATGGGAATGGGAATGGGAATGGGAATGGGAATGGGAATGGGCATGGAAGGTGAACAGCCGAAGCCGCCTCCCGGCCAGAAGTCGCCCGGCGCCGACAACGTTCGCAAGGCGGTGCCCGATCAGGAAGAGGCCGCTAAGAAATTGGAAGAGAATAAGAAGCCCGAGGCTATCACTAAGCAAAACAAGGCCATCGAAGAACTCGAAAAGGCCCAGAAGGAACTCGAGAAACGCCTGAAGCAGCTTCGCGAAGAGGAACTCGAACGGTTGCTCGCCAACCTCGAAGCCCGCGTCGCCAAGATGCTCCAGATGCAGACCGACGTTTGGAACGCCACCAAGACGATCGACACGATCATCCAGAAGAGCGAATCGAAGAAGCCCGAGAAGGCCGAAGTGCAGAAATCGCAGCTACTTTCCGATAAGGAGCTGGAAATCATCGGGGAGGCCAACAAGACGATCGATATTCTCAAGGGCGAAGGCTCGGCCGTCGCCTTCCCGCGGATCTTCGAAGAAGTTGTCGTCGACATGACTCGGGTTCAGGAACGGCTCTTCGTCGCACGCATCGATAAAGAAACGATCAAGAAGGAAGAGGAGATCATCGATTCGCTGAAGGAAATGCTCGAGGCCCTCAAGAAGGCCCAGCAGGAAATGAAGAATCAGCCTCCTCCTCCCCCGGGCGGTGGCGGCGGCGGCCCTCCCCCAGATCAGAAGCTGCTCGACGAGATCGCTGAGCTGAAGATGATCCGCAACATGCAGGTTCGCGTCAACGACCGCACCAAGCGGCAGGGTGAAGAGAACAAGGGCCTTGAGCAGACGGTAGACCCGCTGATCAAGAGCGAACTCAAGGATCTGTCGAACCGGCAGATCAAGATCGAAGAGATGGCCCGCGACATTGCCACGGGCAAGAACAAGTAAAGTGTTGCAGTCGCTTCGACTATCGCGTAAAGTGACGATAGTCGAGGCCTTCCCCCGAATCCCACTCCGCGGCCTCAAACACAACGGCCCGGAATTTCTTCAGGAGGCAGTCACGTGATTCTTCGCAAGTGGTTGACCGCCGCTGCTCTGTCCGCCGGCATGGTGCTCAGCACCAGCCTGCCTGCTGATGCCGCGGATAAGAAGGCTGAGTTCACCTTCGGCGCTCTACGGACGCCGACGATCGAAGTCGCCAAGGAGCAGGCCGCGACCTGGCTCAAGACGACCGGCAAGATGGACCAAAAAGCCTTCGACGCGATCTGGGCCGCCGAGGATCTCACCATCCTCGATAAGGTCTCCGACACGCTGAAGCTCGGCAGCCCCGAGGCCGCTAAGATCATCACCGACTCGGCCAAGGCCGAGAAGAGCGCCCCGGCCGAAGTGCCGGCCCTGCTCAAGGATAAGAAACAGAACCCGTACTTCCGGGCCAACTTGGCCCTATCGTTCGCTCGCAACCTATCCAGCGCTCGCGTTTACGAGGAAGCCCTGGAGGCTCTCGACTTGGTCGCCGCGGAACAGGTCGTCGATCCGTCGGCCTACTTCTTCCACAAGGCCGTTGCCGAGCACGCCCTGATCAAGAAGGACAAGGCGCAGAAGACCATCATCCGTTTGCTCGACGACGTACCGGACGCCCCGGACCGCTACAAGATGCTGGCGACCATCATGTTCGTCGACATGCAGACCTGGAAGAAGGACGAGAAAGACCTGAGCAACATCGTCAAGCTCATGGACAACTCGGAACGCCGTCTCGACCTCAGCCGTCCGGGCAAGATCACCCAGGATATTCAGAAGAAGATCGTTTTCCGCCTTGATGAACTCATCAAGGAAAAAGAAGCCCAGGCCAAGGGCGGCGGCCAGGCCAACGGCGGCCAGTGCCCCGGCGGCGGCAAGCCCGGTCCCGGCCAGGGCGGCGGCGCCAATCCCTCAAGCCCGATGCAGGACAGCAACATCGGCGGCGGCAATGGCCCCGGCAACATCAACCAGGCCAAGCTGAAGGAATACCAGGAAAACTGGGGCAAACTGCCCGAACATGAACGGGCTCGCGCCATCCAGGATCTCTCGAAGGATCTGCCCGATCGCTACAAGAAAGTCATCGAAGATTACTTCCGGTCGCTGAACAAGTAACCCGAGGCGTCTTTAACCGGCAACCTCTGGCCGTGGCCGACTTCACAGCGGCCACGGCCATTCTTCTTGAACGGTCCGTGTTCGTCTTCGTCGGACGAAATCATAAAATTACCGAAGCCCCTTCCGCCGATCCTTCGTTCGTTCCGAGATTGCTCATGGCATCCTTGCGTCTGCTCGCGTTGGCGTTGTGCCTGGGATCCTGCTCGTTCGCGGCCGACCTCGTCACCCACGAAGGCAAAAAAGCGTCCGGTGAGATCGTCGCCATTGATGCGAAGGAACTCACGCTTAAGACCGCTTCCGGGCTCGATACCTATGAGCTCACTCGCCTCAGCCAAGTCGACGTCCCCCCCGCGCCGAAGGACCCCGCGCCGGGCACGAAGTGGATTGAAGTCGAGTTGATCGACGGCTCGCAGTTCCGCTGTGCCGACTTCAAAATGAAGGGCAAGATCGCGACCCTGACGTTTCTCGGTACGAAGCAGACTCTCGACATTCCCGCCAACACGCTTCTCTACATGATCCGCGATCTGAGCGACGCCAAGATCAACCAGGCCTTTCGCGGCATTCTCTCGAAGCGCGGCAAACGCGACATTTGGATCTTCCCTAAAGGCGATTCGCTCGACGCGACCACCGGCACCTTCGACGATGCCGACGACAAGGGCGAGAACATCCAGTTTGAACTCGAAGCCAACGGCGAGAAGCTCAACATTCAGACCACGCGCATCTACGGCATGATCTACAACCAACCGCCCGGCGTCCTCCTCGCCCAGACCGTCTGCCGGGTGATCGACTCGAACAAGAACATCATTTTCGCCAAGAACTTTATCCTCTCCGCCGATAAGACCTTCACGGTCGAAACGGTGACGGGCGCCAAGATTGTCTACCCCAGCATGGCGTCGATCTCGAAGTTCGATTTCAGTGCCGGCTCGCTCATGTTCCTGTCGAACGCCGAGCCGACCAAAGTCGACCTGAGTTCAACCGAAGGCATTCCCGAACCCTACCGCCGCGACCGCAATCTCGACAACGGCGACTTGAAGATGGGCTCGGTCAAGTATTCTAAGGGGTTGGCCCTGCACTCGCGCACCCAACTGACCTATGACCTCGGCGGCAAGTACAAGACCTTCCAGGCCATCGTCGGCGTTGACGACTGCGTTGAGGGCGAAAGCAAGTCGACGCTCATCATCGAAGCCGACTTCAAGCCGATCTTTACCGAGGTTATCAAGAAGGGCGACAAGCCCAGGGCGTTAAATTTGAACGTCTTGAACGTCAAACAGTTACGGATTACTGTCGAATCGGACTTTCTCGACCTGGGCAATCAGGTCGACCTGGCCGACGCCAAGTTGTTGAAGTAAGCGTTCTCCCACCTTCCTAGGGCCGAGACCATGAAGCGCATCTCGATTCTGCTTGGGTCATTCTGTCTATCGCTGGTTGCTGGTTTACTGGCCTCGTGGTCGCCTTCGTCCCAACTCGCGGCGGACAATCTCCAATCCGCCAAGTTGACGGAAGCCGACCGGGTCAAGGTCATCAACAAGGTGAAGCCCTCGGTCGTCGCGGTCTACGCTCGCGGCGGCGGCGGTGGTGGTTCGGGCGTCCTCATCGATCCCGAAGGTTATGCACTGACGAACTTCCACGTCGTTCAGCCGACGGGGCCTACCATGCAGTGCGGCCTGCCCAATGGAGTCCTGTACGATGCCGTTCTCGTCGGACTCGACAAGGTCGGCGACGTCGCCCTCATCAAGCTCATCCCCAAGAAGCCGGGCGATAAGTTCCCCTTCGCCGAGCTAGCCAACAGCGATGAAGTGAAGGCTGGCGACTGGTCGCTGGCCATGGGCAACCCGTTCCTGCTGGCGACCGACTTCACCCCCTCGGTCAGCTACGGCTTGGTCAGCGGCGTCAATCGCTACCAGTACCCGAGCGGCGGCTTCCTCGAATATACCGACTGCATCCAGTTCGATACGACGATCAACCCGGGCAACTCCGGCGGGCCGCTCTTCAACATGAAGGGGCAGCTGATCGGCATCAACGGCCGTGGCTCGTTCGCCCAGGACAAACGCTTCCGCATCAATTGCGGCGTCGGCTACGCCATCTCGATCAACCAGATCAAAAACTTCATGGGCCACTTCCGGGCCGGCATCGAAACCGACCACGCCACTCTCGGCGCCTCGATCGCATCTGCCTCCGAGGACGGCGACCTTAACAAGATGGTCGTCTCCAGCGTGCTCGAGGAATCCGACGCCTTCCGCCGCGGCATCGTCGAATCCGACCAGTTAAATTCCTTCGCCGCCCGGCCGCTGACGAGCGTTAACCAGTACAAGAACATCCTCGGCATCTTCCCCCGCGATTGGCGGATGCCCCTGGTTTACACTCGCGGCAACGACCGCAAGGAAACGCTGGTCCGCCTCATGGGCTATCAACCAGCCCTCGAAAAGAAGGACGGCCCGCAACCCGAGCCGATGCCGAAGATCGATCCGAAGATCATCGGCAAGAAAGATGCCGGGCCCCAGGGCGAAGGCGCCAAGTTCTACAAGGCCAAGAAGGGCTTCGCGAATTACTACTTCAACGAACAGGCCCAGAAACGCGTGCTGGAAGGGTTCGCCAAGCATGGCGACTTCAGCAGCCTGAGGGGCGATTGGGTTCTTGGCGGCAGCTACGAGAAAGACAAACGCCCGGGTCCTTTCACCGCCTCCATCACCGAGAAAAAAGTCGTCGGGTCCGACAAGGATACCCGCACCGTCGTCAACGCGAACATCAACATCGACTTCATACTCGAACCGCTCAAGAGCAAGCAAGAAGAAAAGGATCTGATGGTGCCGCCCTACAGCGGCGGCTTCCTGATGGCCCTCTACCACTGGAATCGATTCCTGACGCTGGGGCCGAAGGGCTTCGACACGGAGAACGGTTTCCTCCACGGCGGCGTCGAACCGATCTACGTACAGCCGATGACCGGCGATGAAGTGAAGTCGTTCGCGAGAATCCGCGTCATGGCGGAGGTCATCCGCACCGAATACGCGGGCGTCACGGGGAAGTGGTACTTCTATCGGCCCGAACTGAACCCGACGCTGCAAGAGAAGACCAAGTACAAGGACTACGAATTGATCGCCTTCGAAATCTTCGTAGCCCCCGACGTCGACCCGTGCGAGGTCTACCTCCATGATTCCAAGGAAGTCGATGGTCGCTTGCTCCCTGGCAAGATCGAGGTTCGCCACGGCGACAAGCGCTACGTCACGCTCGAAATCAAAGACTACAAACTTGCCAAGTAGAATCGCGAGCCGCGCAAGCGGCTGGGTTCTTCAAAGAGGGAATCGCATCATGATCATCCGCCTTCTGGCGATCATTCTTTTGCCGTCCGCGCTGGCTCTGTCGGCGCCGAACCTCGTGCCCGCCGCCGACGCGCCGTTCGACAAGGTCGCCAATGAAGTCAACAACAAGACCGTCAAGCTCTTCGGCTCCGGCGGCTTCAAGGGGTTGACGTCGTACGGCACGGGCATCGTCGTCTCGCCGCAAGGGCACATCCTCACGGTCGCCAATCAGTTGCTCGACACGCAGGACTTACGGGTCCACTTGGCCGACGGCCGTCGCTTCCGCGCCAAGGTGCTCTATACCGAACCCGAGTTGTCGGCCGCCCTGATCGTCATCAAGCAGGATGAAAAAGAGCCGGTCACGCTCGATCTCGAATACTTCGATATCCCGGCGGCCGTCAAGAAACTGAAGTCGGAACCGGGCGACTGGGTGCTTGCGTTCAGCAACGCCTTCCAGATCGCGACTCGCGACGAGCCGATGACCATTCAACGAGCCGTGATCTCGGCCTACGCAAAACTGGTGGCCCGTCGTGGTATTTTTGAGGCCCCCTATCATGGCGAAGTTTTCTTCTTCGACGGCATCTTCAGCAACCCCGGCTCGGCCGGCGGTCCGGTGACCACGCGCAAGGGTGAACTCATCGGCATGATCGGTCAGGAGTACCGCAATGTCGCGTCAGATACCTGGATCAATTTCGCCCTGCCGGTGAACGCCAAGGTGGAAGTGAAGGACGGCGACAAGATCCGCATCATCTCGCTCGAAGAACTGATCGTCGACGGCATCAAAGGCACGTACAAGTACATCAAGCGCGATAAGTCGAAGGAAGGCCCCGGCGCCTATACCGGAATCGTCTTCGTGCCGAACATCTTGCCGCAGACGCCGCCCTACGTCGATCGTGTTGTGCCGCAATCGCCTGCTCACAAGTCGAAATTGCAACCGGATGATCTCGTCGTCTATGTCGATGGCGAACCAGTCTATAGCATCCAGGCCTTTAAGGATCTCCTCGCCAAGCTGGTTCCCGGCACCAAGATTCAACTCGAAGTGCGCCGCGGCGAGAAGCTAACCGCCATCGAGATGGAAGTGGCCGATTTCCCGAAATAATCCACGCGTGCACGCAACGGAAAAATTTACCATGACGCGACGAATTCTCTTCGGCATGATGCTTCTCGGCCTGATCGTCTCCCCCGCGCTCGTCCGCGCGCAGGGCGACGTCAACGAGGAAACCGAAAAGGCGATGAAGGCGGCCTCCGCCAAGGTCGCCCCCAGCATCGTGCGCATCGAAACCACGGGTGGTCAGGACGTCATCGTCTGGACGGATCGCTCAACCGGCGCCCCGATCCGCAAAGTCGTTGGCCCAACAACGGGGCTGATCGTCGACTCGGACGGCTACATCATCACTAGCTCGTTCAACTTCATCAACAAACCTTCCTACATCTTCGTCACGGTCCCCGGCAAGGGCCGTTCCGTCGCCAAAGTTGTCGCCACCGACCTCTCGCGCATGCTCACGCTGGTGAAGGTCGAGATGAAGAACCTGCCGGTGCCCGCGGCGTTCCCCAAGAAAGAGATGGACGTCGGCCTGTGGTCGATGGCCTTCGGGCGGACGCTGAATCCCGTCGTCGATCAGCCGCCTTCCATGAGCGCGGGCATCGTCAGTGCGGTCGGCCGCATCTGGGGCAAGGCCGTGCAGACAGATGCTAAAGTCTCGCCGAACAATTATGGCGGTCCGCTCGTCGCTATCGACGGCCGAGTTCTGGGAGTGCTCGTTCCCGCTTCGCCGCAGAGCGAAGGCGAGAACGCGGGCATCGAGTGGTATGATTCCGGCATCGGCTTCGCCATCCCGCTTGAAGACATCAACCGCGTGCTGCCGAAACTGAAGGCCGGCACCGCCGACAAACCGGTCAACCTGCGTGGCGGTATGTTCGGCTTCCCGCAACCGCAACCAAGCCAGTACCTGGCGCCCGCCGTGATCGCGTCGGTCGCTCCCGAATCGGCGGCCGAGAAGGCGGGCATCAAAGGCGGCGACCTCGTCGTCTCCGTCGACGGCAAGGCCATTCACACGATGGCCCAGTTCCTGCACGCGTTCAAGCCGCTCTACGAGGGCGACTCCTTCGCGATGAAGGTGAAGCGAGGCGACAAGGAAATTGACATCCCCAAGGTGACGCTCCAGGGCATCCAGACCGCGGTGGACCCCGGCTTCCTTGGCATTCTGCCGATGCGCGACGATCCGGAAGAGGGTCTCGAAATTCGCTACGTCTACCCCAACAGCCCCGCCTCGAAGGCTGGCCTGAAGGAAGGCGATCGCATCATGAAGGTAGGCCCCGCCGCGGGCATGGCGCTCACCGCTTTTGCCGGCCGCGATCGCTTCATGACGATCATGAGCCAGTTTACCGCCAACACCGATCTCAAGCTGGAAGTGAAGCGGAAAGACGGGGGCAAGGTCGAGACTCTGACCGCCCGGCTAGTTTCCTTCACCGAAGACGTCCCCGAGAAGTTGCCGAAGGAATCCTCGGCCGCGCGGGCGCTCGAGAAGGCCAAGGATCCGCCGAAGAAGGATGCTCCGCCCAAGAAGGGTGATCCCAAAAAGGAAGATCCCAAGAAAGAGGATCCCAAAAAGGAAGATCCCAAGAAAGAGGATCCCAAGAAGGAAGAACCGAAGAAAGCTGATCCGAAGAAGGAAGATAAGAAAGACGAGCCCAAGATCGAGAAGGGTCTCCTGAAGCGGGCCAACGCGACGCTCGGCCGCAACTACTGGGTCTTCATACCGCGAACCTACAAGCCGAACGTGGCCCACGGCCTCGTGGTCTGGCTGCACCCAGCCGGCCGCGAGGGACGTGATGCCGATGACATGGTCGACCTCTGGGAGGATTTCTGCGAGGATCACAACATGATCCTGCTCGGGTCGATCTCCGATAACAAGAACGGCTGGGTGGCGACGGAGTCCGAGGGAGTGGTGAGCGACATCAACGCGGTGCTGAACCAGTACACGATCGACCGTCAACGTATCCTGGTGCACGGCGCCGGCATCGGCGGACAGATGGCGTATTACATGGGTTTCAACGCCCGCGATTTGATTCGCGGCGTGGCGACGAGCGGCGCAGTCCTCGCCAATCAGCCCAAAGATCTGGTTGCCAATCAACGGCTGCAGTTCTTCATCTCAGCGGGCGAAAAAGACCCGATCGTCAAGGACATCACCGATAGCAAACCGAAGTTGACCGAACGCAAGTACAACGTCATCCTGCGGATCGTGAAGGACAAGGGGAAGGAATACCTCGCGGATTCACCGGAGTCCTTCCTGGAAATGATTCGCTGGATCGATTCGATGGATCGGAATTGAGTTTCCATTCACGCGCTTTATCCCCGAGGTTCGCAAAGCCTCACCTCGGGGCTTGATCGCTCACTTGATGAACACGTTGCGGAATTCAACGCGGAAGTTATAGCTCTGGAAACCCACGCAGCCCTTGTCACGCAAAATGCCGGGGTGTATCTTGCCTTTCGCTTCCTTGAAGTCGTCCAGGTTCGCGTCGTTGATCTTCTCCCCGTTCATCTCGATCGTGACCTTGCTTCCTTTGCAGACCGCCCGCATCGAGTTCCACTCGCCGATCGGCTTGTTCGCCTGCTTCACGGACGGCTTTACATCGTAAACGGAACCGGTGTGCTGGTAGTCCTTCAGTTTGAACTTGTGGACCTTTTCCCAGTTCTCGTCATCAATGAGCTGAATCTCCATTCCTGCTGTCGATGCGTTGCCCATGCGCGGCACGCGCAGGCCCAGGCCGCTGTTGCCGCCTTCTTTCAAGAAGCGAAACTCGAAACGGATCTCGAAGTCGCCAAACTCTTCCTCGGACAGCAACCAGCCACCGCCGTTCTTCTCGCAGAAGAGGATGCCATTCTCCGCCCCCCACACTTCTTCCTTCTCGCCAAACGGCTTCCAACCGGTGAGGTCCTTGCCGTTGAAGAGGCTCTTGAACCCTTCGGGCGGTTTCGGCTCTTCGGCGGATACCCGACCGATCAACACGAGACTGAGGACGAATACGGAGAGAAGTCGCGGCATGAGGTTGCTCCAAAAGGGATGAGGGGTGGGTGTTCTAAATTTACCCGGCACGGCCTGTCAGAAGGCCGGCGGACTTGGTCAGGCGCAAGGCAAGTCATCGCGACTGGTCGAATTAGCGGCCGACGATGTCCGTCTGATGGAACACGACGCCGACGACGCAGGTCATGGAAACATCACGCAAATTGCCGTCGGGATCCTTGAGGGGAACGAGACCGCGGCGAAGCTGTACCCGCCAGGTGATTGGTTCGGCCCCGTTTTCTTCAATCGCCTTTTTGAGCGGGCGAGTGTCCACGTCCGAGGCAATCACGATGGTGCGTTCTTGGCCCGGTCCCAGCGGCTTGTCGTCTTCTTGCTGGCCTTCCAGATATTCGCGATCGATCCCCTGCTCGAGCGGCGGCCAGAAGAAGGGGCCACCCATGAAAAAATCCTTACCCATCGACAGGCCGGTGTAAGGTTTGACGAGATTGGGATCGAGCACTTTTCGAGGATCGATCCGGCTGTTGAAAAACGGATCGGTCGGATGAAACACGACATCTTCCGAGATGTTCTTCACCCGGAGATGCAGCGTATAGAGGTTGAGCGGCGTTCCCTTGACCAGTTTCGCGTTGCCCGTGGGCTTGCGATGGCGACCGACCAACCCGTATTCCACTTTGACCGGCGCCACTTCGAGATCGCCAATCTGGAGCGACTCGCCAAATTTCATCATCATCTCTTTAGGAAGCTCGCCTTTGGGCTCGGGCAGCTTGTCGATCTTCACCGGCTTCTTGCGTTCGGCCTTGTCGTAATAGCCAAAAAAGTCAGGGATGGCGGAATAAGGCTGCTCGGTCGGCGCCGCGGGTTTCTCTTCGTGTTTCGAGTTCAACCAGTAGAAGTAGCCGGCCACGCCCGTGGCCGCGACTGCCCAGAGCAGAACCATCCAGATGAAAACGCCGCCACCCCCACCGCCATTGCCGCGGCTTTCCCGTTCGCTCGAACGGGACTGGTATGACTCGCGCTGCGGCATGTCGCTCGGCGAGGCGCGTTCATCCAGCTCATCCGTCTGCTGGGCGGAACCAAATGGGTTGCTGTTCATCGGCGGGAAGTCGCTGATCGGCGACGGCGCTTCTTGCGTTGCGTCATCCGCGTAGCCGTTAGCGGAATAGGGCGGCGTGTAGACCTGAACGGTCGGCTCGACATCCGCGTAGCGATCGACCGGCGGCGGGTTGGGGTCGCTCGGCATCTGCACCTTGGGCTGGCGCGTGCCGAAGACGTCCTCGTCATGTACTTCGCCGAAGATGCTCTCGTGGCTTTCTTGGGGCTTCACGAAAGTGGGAAGATTAGGCTCGGCCGGCGTCATGGTTTGCAAGGCGACGGGCGGCGACGGGGCGACTGGCCCCCCGGCCGTCGCCGGCGCCATCACGACCTGTTTGCAGTGCGGGCACCGCACATTTCGACCGAGGAGATTCATCCCAACGGCCATCAGCTTCTTGCAGTGGGAACAGTTGAAATTGACCGTCTGCATGGTTCCCCCGAACGAAACCCCGGATCATTCACTCACTTGCTCGCCCGCGCCAGGTACTTGCCTTCGGCCGTGTCGATCTTGATGACGTCGCCGGCGTTGATGAACGACGGCACATCGATCTTGATCCCTGTCTCGACCGTGCACGGCTTGTACTGGGCGGCTGCCGTGGCTCCCTTGATGCCCGGCTCGGTCTCGATGACTTTGAGTTCGACCGTGGCCGGCAGTTCGATAGTCATGGGTTTGCCTTCGTAAACCACGACGCGAACGGTGTCGTTCTCACGCAGAAAGCCGACCTGATCGCCGATGAACTCGGCCGGCAGCGGCATCTGGTCATAGGTCTCGACGTCCATGAAAATCAGGTCGTCGCCTTCGCGGTAGGAATACTGCATTTCCCGCGTTTCGAGATAAGCGAGCTCGACCTTGTCGTCCGGCCGCACGCGGTTCTGCGTGATCGAGCCGGTCTTCAAGTTGCGGAGCTTGAGCTGGAGGATCGCCCGCCAGTTGCCAGGGGTGTTCAAATCGCGGTCGAGGCACTGAAACAGAGTGTTGTCTTCCCCCACGAAGACCATGCCCTTGCGTATGTCGATGTTCTTGATCGCGGCCACAATCGGTTCTCCGTTGCTAGGGGTCGAGTCCATCCCGCTATCGTTGAACTTCTACTTTAGCAACTCTTCACCGCCAAGAACAGCCAATGTGTCTCATCCCAGGCGTCGCGCTGCCGGTTGGGGGCGTCAACCTCGGGTCGGGAAACATGCCTTTATCGACAAACATCTCTCGACGCGGCAGAGCGGGTGCGGTATGGTCGCGGTATGAGGCGCGAAGTCACCCCTATGGGTCTGCTGTCGGATTGGTCGGATCCCGGCTCGAAGCCGCGCCGCACCTTCAATGACAAGTTTCGCGAAGCTTACCGAGGACTCAAGAAGGGGATTCGCGGCCAATCGAGCTTCTTCGTTCACTTCTTTTTTGCCGTGATGGCAATGGTTGCCGCGGTCGTTCTCGATTGCACGCTCATCGAATGGTGCCTGCTGGTGATTTGCATTGGCGGCGTACTGACGGCTGAACTCTTCAATAGCGCGATCGAGACACTCTTCAAGGGGCTGGACGAAGCATCGCGCAATCGTTGGTACGGCTGCCTCGACATCGCTGCCGGGGCCGTCCTGGCCGCCAGCATCACGGCTGCGGTCGTCGGCATCCTCATCTTCGGCCGGCATCTATTGAAATTGTTTGCGTAGAACACGAAAGCCCAGTTGTTCGACCTCGCGTCACTCACTTCTTCCCCAAATCGTTCGTGCGGACTTCCTTCAACTTGGCCGCCATCTTGGCTTTGAACTGGTCGACGATCTTCTCATGATCGGGCTTGCCGGCGAGGTTGGTATACTGTTTCGGGTCGGCTTTCATGTCGAACAACTCAATGCCCTGAGCCGCGTCCTCGCCATATTGGATGAAGGCCCATTTGTCGTCGCGGAGCAGGAAGCCCTTGCTCAACGGGGCGACGCTGAAGGCGGTGTCACGCACTTCGTGTGCCGAATCGTCGAACATCTTGGAGATGTCTTTGCCTTGCAGACGCGCGGGAACTTCGAGGCCGCAGAGCTTTGAGATCGTCGGATAGAAGTCGAGCATCTCGACAAACGAATGACAGACGGCTGGCTTCTTTCCCGGCACACTGATTATGAGCGGCACCATGGCCGATTCATCGTGCAAACTTACCTTGGCCCAGAAGTCATGTTCGCCCAGATGATAGCCATGATCGCTGGTGAAGATGACGATGGTCTTGTCGTCGAGCCCCGCTTTCTTTAGGGCATCGAGCACCTTGCCCACCTGGGCATCCATGAACGACACGGCCGCGTAGTAGCCGCCGATCGCCTTCTTCTGCCGGCGCTCGTCCATCTTCATATTCACGCTGGTCTTGTAATTGATGCCCGGCTTGGGGATGTCGTCCCAATCGCCCTTGATCTTGGGCGGCAGCGTCATGCTGTCGTACGGCAAGTAAGGCTTGAAGTAGGCCCGCGGCGCCACGAATGGGACGTGCGGCCGCACGAAGCCCACGCCCAGGAAGAACGGCTTATCCTTGTATTGTGCGAGCAACTCGCACGCCTTGGCGGCGGTCTTGCCGTCGGCATGCACGAGGTCGTCGCCATCGGCTTCCACCACCACGAAGGTGTTCCCGCTCACGGCCGGCTTGCTGCCATCGGCGTTGTTCTCGAGTGTTTCGCCGTCGCCCGGCGCCCTCCACTCGGGTCCCTTGCTGTTGAAGCGTTCGGTCCAGGAGATCGGATCGTCCGCGCCGTCGTCGCCCTTTTCAGGACCGCCCGGCACGCCCATGTGATAAATCTTGCTGACGCGCGCCGTGTGATAGCCCGCGTTCTTGAAATGTTGTGGCCAGGTCGCCCGCTCGCCGATCTCCGGCCGCGGGCTAGCGTAACCCAGAACACCGGTCGCATGAGGATAATAGCCGGATAGGAAGGATGCGCGGGACGGTCCGCAATAGGTGCCCTGACAATAGGCACGGGTGAAGCGCGCCCCCTGTGCCGCCAGGCGGTCGATGTTCGGCGTCTGGCAGACCTTGTTGCCGTAACAGCCAAGCGCCGTAGACGTCAGATCATCCGCGATGATGAAGAGGACGTTGAGCTTGGCGTCCGCGCCGACAGCCGGTGAACCGAGCAAGAAGAAAGCGAGTGTAAGGAGGAGTGAGGTTTTCATGGGTGTTCTGTCTCGAATCGATGGAGCGGTGAATCATCTCACCAAATTTGTCGGATGATGTTATTCCCCAGAATCGCTGAGACGCTCATCATCCTCGACATAGCTTATTAGCAGTCCTTGACCGCGCCCGAGCACCATCGTTCCTTTGGGGACTCCGCCGGTCAAGTGCGCCACCGGTTTGCCATTGCGCGTGATGACAAGTTCCTCATCGCCATGTAGTTTTTCGAGCAATTCGGGCAAGTGGGCTTGTACTTCTTCCATTGTCGCGGTGGTCATCGGTTTCTCCTTTCACATCAGCATAACGGAACCGAAGGCATGGCTCGACGCCTAATCCTTCTTCTTCTTCCCGCTGCCGCCAGCGATGTGGGGAGGATGTCCAGCTGGATGATCAGCCGGTCGTCGGTCTTGTCTGCCGGGATCTTGCCGGGCCAGGAGATGAAGAAAGGCACACGAACGCCGCCCTCGAGTGTTGTCCGCTTTGACCCACGCAAGGGGGTGTTGATCGAGCCGTTGACGGTGACGCCCTTCATGGTCGGGCCGCCGTTGTCGCTGATGAAGCCCGGCGGGTGGGCTTGGCCCCCGTGATCGTGTGATGCCCCCCTGGGCGGAAAGCAACCGAGATTCTTCTGCCGGAAAGGGACACACCCCTCTCCAGAAGAATCCAACATGTCCAGAAGAATCCAACATGTCCGGAAGAAACGAACCGAAACAGAAGAAATGTCGTTCTTTAGAACGTCTCATTGCTAAGTGATAGCTTCAAGCAGATACCCATCGGTGCCGACAAACACCGGTAAG
>Ga0105048_10003304_pt1 | contig 26421 bp, 22 predicted proteins | sample MAT05_FD_78382 | JGI IMG/M metagenome (GOLD analysis project Ga0105048, IMG submission 78382) | Freshwater microbial communities from Lake Fryxell liftoff mats and glacier meltwater in Antarctica - MAT-05 | ecosystem: Environmental > Aquatic > Freshwater > Ice > Liftoff microbial mat | place...
GGCAGCAGCGTCGCAGAGGGGCTCTTCGAGGCAAGTCTGTCCGGCGCGGGCGTGGGCCAGCTCGCCAAAGCGTTACGCAGCGAGGCTGAAGCGCTGTTCACTGCGCGCGCCACGCAGCGGCCGCTCAATGAAGCGTTGCGCGCGTATGCGTCGGCGATCGCCAATACCCGCATGTACGCGACGTCGTCTGCCACCTACCAAAGACAGCTGGAGGCAATCGAAGCTGCCAAACAAGTGCGCCAGGCTGCAGAAGAAGATCTGGTGAACCTCGAGCGCGCGCGCCGCCGAATCGAACGCGGCTTGCGCGTCGCGCCGCTTTTGTCGCGCCGACGCAACCTCTTGTCGAGGCGGGCAGAGCTCGGCGAGGTGGCGCACCTGCCCGAGTCGGCGACCAGCGAGCGCGAACGCCATCAAGCAGAGCGGCTGGCCGCCGAAGATTCGCTACGCGATCTGGTCCTTGCGCAACAGAAGGTCGAGCATCAGCTGGCAGCGCTGCCGTCGGTGGAGCTGCCGTTCGACGCCGCGGAGACACGCGCCGAGCTGTCGGAGCTTCTCGGCAGTGCGCGTGACAACCCCCAGCGCCAAGCCGAGCTTGCCGCAGAGCGAGCCGCGCTGGAGGCAATTGCGGTCGACCAGCCAGTGCGTCCGCGGGTGTTCGATGTGGCAAGCGAACGCGCGGTGCTCGATCTGCTGACGGCTCGCGAAGAAAGTCGGCGCGCTGCGCTGCGTGCTGAAGAGCAACGCGACGAAGAGCGCGCGGCCGAGCAACAAGCGGCGTCGCTGCTCGCCGAGATCGAGCCGTATGCCGCGCTCGAAGTCGAACGCTTGCGCATGGCGGTCGCAGTCAGCGAGGCGGCGCTCTTGCGCACGGCGCAGCGCGATGAACAAGTCGCCAAGCGCATCGAACGAGAGGCGCACGCGCGTGCGCTGGCGAGCGAGCTTGGCGCGGGCTCGCTGGAGGAGCTTGCGAAACGCGAGGCGCCGCCGCTGGAAGAGCTGGAAGCCATGCGGCGCCGCTTCGAGACGCTGTCGAGGGCCGCGCTCGAGCACAGCGGTAAGCTCAGCGAGCTCGCAGGGCAGCAAACCCGCGCGCGCCGCGATCGCGACGAGCTCCTGGCGCGCGGTCCTGCCCTGTCCGAGGCAGATCTCGATCGCGCGCGGTTGTCGCGGGATTCGGCGTTGGAGGCTGCCTTCAGTGACGGCACCGACAAAGTCAGATCCGCCGCCCGCGAGCGGGTGCGCGACGCCGACGCGCTCTCCGACCGCTTGCGTATCGAGGCGGACCGCTTGGCGCGACTGGCAGCTGTCGAACGGAGCCTTGCTGTGGCCGAGACGGCGATCGCGGAGATCGGCGCCGTGCATGAACGCGCCGCCAGCGAAGCCGCGCTGGTGGCGCAAACCGTACGCGAGCGTCTCGAGCGAGCCGGGGGGCCGGCGCTGGAGCCGGAGCTCGCCTCGAGCTGGTTTGCGCGGCGAGCCAGCGCGCTGGAGGCCTTCGCCAGCAGTCGCGCGGCAGGGGCGGCGACCGGCGCCATCGAAGCGGATGTGGCGGGCATCACGGCGTCGCTGCGCGAGGTGCTCGGGGTCGAGGCAGAGAGCGGTGCAGGCGCAAGCGACGTCTTCGCGGCGCTGCGTGAGCTGGTCGCGAACGGTCGCAGCGCGCTCTCCGAGCAAGGCGCGGCGCGCGGGCGGTTCGAGAAGCTCACGCTGGAGCGAGACTCGGCGCGCACCAGCGCACTCCGCGCGGAGCTGCGCGCCCAGGCCGCCGCCGCCTCGATGCGAGAAGCGTCTCTGCGGGTCGATGTGCTGCTCGGCGAAATGGGCCTCGAGCGCAATGCTTCACGAGAAGACGTCGTGCGCTTTGCGCAAGAGACCCGGCGCGCGGCCGACGCTGTCGCCAAGCTGCGCAAAATTCTCGCCGAGATCGGCCGCGCCGCCGAGCTCGACGAGCGCCTCACACGAAAAACGCGCACCATTGCCGATGCCCTCGGTCGCGCGAGCCTGCCTGTCGACCGCGTCGCTGCGGCCGAGCTGACGCTGGCTGATTTGTCGCGTGCGCATCGCGACGCCGAGGCCCGCCGCGAGGTCGAGCGCTCGCTCACTGAAATCGGCGAACGAGTCGAGGCTGCCAGCGAACGAAAGCGCCGAGCCGACGCGGCGCTGATGGCGAGCATGCGACGCGCCGGCGTCGAAGCCGAGTCCGACCTGCCCGCCGCCGAGCAGCGCAGCAGCCTGGTCGAGCGGCTGAGCCGGGACGTGGAGAGCGTCGAAATCGCCATCTATGCGGCGGGCGGTGAGGTAGCGGTGGCCGAGCTGGAGCAGGAATACGCTGGCTTCGACGTCGAACAAGCGGAGCTCGAGGACGCTCGAGCCGAGGACGAGCGTGTGACGCTCGAGCGTCGCAAAGAGCAAGCCTCACAGCAGCGCGTCTCGCTCGAGCAGGCGGCTTCGCAATGGCACGAGTCGCGCGCGTCCGAGTTCGCCGAACAAGCGGCCAGTCACCTCGCACGCGCAAAATCGTTGGCGCTGCGTTATGCAAGGTTGCGGCTCGGCTCGGCCCTGCTTGAACGCGAGGTCGAGCAGTACCAGAGCCTGCACCAGGCACCGGTGGTTGCCCGCGCATCGCAGCACTTTCGAGCGCTCAGCAGCGGCTCGTATCAGGGGGTGCGCGTCACCCTGAACGACGATGATCAGCCCGAGCTCAGCTCGCTGCGCGGCAGTGAAGAGGTCGGCATCGACGGCCTCAGCGATGGCGCGAAAGATCAGCTGTTTCTCGCGCTACGTCTGGCCACCATCGAGCGCCACGCCGAGGGCGTCGAGAGCTTGCCGCTGGTGTTCGACGACGTGCTCGTACACTTCGACGACGAGCGCAGCCAAGCGGCGTTGGAGCTGTTCGCGTCGATCGCGCCGCGTATGCAGGTGCTCTTGTTCACCCACCAAGAGCGGGTGGTCGAGCTGGCCGCGAAACTCGGCCCTGCTCGCGTCCAGATCGTGAACCTGTAGACCTTGTGGTAACTTGCTCGCCCGATGAAAGAGTCCATGTCTTTGGGCCTCGTGGTGGCTTCACTTGGCGCGTGTATCGCCGTCGCGTGCGGCCCGAGTCAGCCTGCCAACACAGGCGATGATGGTCAGGCGGGGGCGACGACCACCGCGACAGCGTCTGCCGAGCCGGGTGCCGGCGCAGCCCCCGCGGGCGGCGCCGCTGCTGGTGGCGCCGCTGGTGGTGGCGCAGCTGGTGGCGGCGGCGGTGCAGCTGGCGGCGAAGGCGGCGGCGCTGCGGGTGGCGGTACACCCGCGCCGACGACACCAGCCGCAATGGTCGCCGTCGGCGACAAAGCGGCCGGCGAAAAGCTGTTCGATCAAGAGCACTGCAATGGTTGCCACGGCACCAAGGCCAAACCGCCGGCGAAGTTTCCCAACTTGTTCAAGGTGAAGTGGTCGGACGAGGCGATGATCGAAAAGGCGTTCAAGCTGATCAAGTCTGGTAAGTCGCCGATGCCCGCCTACGGCGACAAGCTCAGCGACAAGCAGATCGCGGACATCGTCGCGTTCTTGAAGAAGTAGCCGGGCTCGCCAATGATCTACACACGCCTCGGTCGCACCGCACTGAAGGTCAGCCGCCTGTGTCTCGGCACGATGAACTTCGGCCAGCACACGAGCGAGCCCGACTCGTTCGCGATCATGGACAAGGCGCTCGAGCTCGGCATCAATTTCTTCGACACCGCCAATGTATATGGCGGCAAAAAGGGCGAAGGCGTCACCGAGCAGATCATCGGCCGCTACTTTCAGCAAGGCGGTCGCCGAGACAAGGTCGTGCTGGCGACCAAGGTGTACGGCACCATGAGCGACTGGCCGAACGATTCGCGGCTCTCGGCATTTCATATCAAGCGCGCCTGTGAAGAGTCACTGCGCCGCCTGCAGACGGATCACATCGACCTCTACCAGATGCATCACGTCGATCGCGACGCGCCATGGGACGAGATCTGGCAAGCGATGGAGACCCTGGTGCAGCAGGGCAAGGTCATCTACGTCGGCTCCTCCAACTTCGCGGGTTGGCACCTGGCGCAAGCCAATGAAGCGGCCAAGCACCGGCACTTTCTGGGGCTGGTCTCCGAGCAGAGCCTGTACAATTTGATCGACCGAACGATCGAGCTCGAGGTGATCCCGGCGTGCAAGGCTTATGGCCTCGGCCTAGTCCCGTGGAGCCCATTGAAGGGGGGCGTGCTGTCGGGCCTCGACAAAGCGAACACCGGCCGGCGCACAGGCGACATGCAGCAGCGCAGCTTGACCAAACACATGGACAAGCTCGAGCGCTTCGAAGCCTTTTGCAAAGAGCGCGGGCAGCACCCGGCAGATGTGGCGCTGGCGTGGACATTGGCGAACCCTGTCGTGACTGCGCCGATCGTCGGGCCGCGCACGATGGAGCACTTGCTCGGCGCCATGCGGGCGCTGGAGATCAGCCTGGACAGCGCGGCGCTGGCAACGCTGGACGAGATTTTTCCGGGTCCAGGAGGGCAGGCGCCCGAGGCTTATGCGTGGTGAGCGATGCGCAAGAGCAGCCTCAGTCGATTGGCCAAGGCACGGACGGGTCGAGCTCGGTCGGCTCGGCCAGCGCAGCGGCGGGCAGGGCGCGCTCTTCTTTGGCGACGTTTCTCCACCAGGGGTCGACGCGCTCGACCTGCGCGGGCTCGACCACCTCGCCCAGGCGAGGCATCAAGAGCTGCGCGTCGAACGACGGCGCAAGCTCGAGCAATGTCTCGGGCGGCTCGTCCCAGGCGTGAATCGCCAGGTTGAAGGTGCCCCAATGCACTGGCAGAAACGCGCCGCCGCCCAGCATGGCGTGCGCCTTGAGCGCGTTTTCGGGGCCCAGATGGATATCACCCCACGCCGGGTGAAACGCGCCGACCTCGAGCATGACCAAGTCAACCGCGCCGAGGCGGCTCGCGATCAAGCTGTAGTCTTCGGTAAGCCCTGTATCGCCGCTGAAGAAGAACGCGTGTTTGGGGCCGCGCACGTGCAATGACGACCACGCCGTCTTGTTGCGATCAAAGGCGCTGCGGCCGGAGAAGTGTTGCGAGGGCGCGGCGGTGACGACCACCCCATTGGCGATCTCGGTGTGCTCCCACCAATCCAGCTCGCGGATCTTTTCCGGGGGAATGCCCCAGCCTTCGAGGTGAGCCCCGACGCCCAGCGACGTGATGATGGGCACACCCAGGCGGGTAAGCTCGATGATACTGGCGCGATCGAGATGATCGTAATGGTCGTGCGAGAGCAGCACGGCATCGAGCGCGGGGAGCGCCGAGATGGGAGCCGGCACTGGATGAAAGCGCTTGGGCCCGGCGAACGATACCGGGGACGCGCGCTCGCCGAATACAGGGTCGGTGAGCAGCCGCACCCCGTCGATCTCCACCAGCACCGTCGAGTGACCGAGCCAGGTGGCGCGCAGACCTGTCTGCGGCGCGCGTGCCCAGCTGGCGAGGGGATTCAAGACTGGTAGCGGCGCCGCTGGAGCGCGCCTCTGCCCGCCACACAAATATTCACTCAAGGTCGGGATGACCGTCCCCTTCTTGAGGCCAGGCGCGATCGGGCGCGTGTTGCGAAAGGTGGTGCCGCTGAAGCGATCACACGCCTTGATGCGCTCGGCGCGCAGCCCGCTCGACCGTTCTCGCGACGACATGGCGGAAGCATACCGCCCGCCGTGGGGTCAGCTTGCGAAGATACGTGAAAGGCTCGACTCGACCCGGCGCACGCTGGAGAGCCGCGCGTCGACCGAGATCAGGTCGAGCTCGCGACCGAACACGTTGAGCTTGTGCACGAAGATGTCGCGGTCGAAGCCTTGGCCGCCCGACGTGACGTCTCGCATGGCTGCCTCGACCAGCGTATCGGGCGCGTCTTTGGCCACGCTCGTGAGCAGCGGCTCGCCGCCGTCCCACAGCATCACGGCGCTGGCCCCCGCATGTTGTCGCTGCGCATCGAGGAAGTACTCGGCGGCGAGCAACGGAGCGTGGGCGCGACGGCTGCGACGGTCTGTGGGCATTCCTTTTGGTCGCACGGGTTTCGCTGAAGGGGCCACTTTTTGGATGGTCTCCGCCTCTGGATAACGCCCCGCGGCGACGGCACTGCGGCCCAAAAAGTGTGGCCAATTCCCCCATGAATGCCGCATTCACACGCGCAGCCGATTCTGCCCCCAGGCTCAGCTGGAATCGTCCTTGCGTCCCCCGGGGAGTCAGGAGAAAAGGCCCCCACGATGCTGGGGCCAGGCGTTCCAGCCGTCATGGAGGCTTGATATGCGGAACGCAGTTTTGTCGGCGCTCGTCGCCGGTCTTTTCGTCGCCGGTTGCGGTGACGACACAGGTACGGGCGGCAGTAACGGTGGTGGCGGCTCGAGCAACGGCGGCGGTGGCGGCACGACCGACGGCGGTGGCGGCTCGACGACCGACGGCGGCGGCGGCTCGACGACCGACGGCGGCGGCGGCGGAGGCCCCGACCCCGAATGTGGCGACGGCGTTGTCGACGCTACTGAAGATTGCGACGACGGCGGCACCACGGCCGCTGACGGCTGCGACGGAAGCTGCCAGGTCGAAGCCGGCTTTGAGTGCGACGGCGAGCCCAGCGTCTGCGTGAGCACCTGCGGCGACGGCGCGCTCGCGAGCGACGAAGACTGCGACGACTCGAACGTCGCGAACCTCGACGGCTGCAGCTCGATGTGTGCCGAGGAGAGCGGCTGGACCTGCGCCGGCGACCCCAGCGTTTGCGACACCACCTGCGGCGACAGCCTGATCGGCGCTGACGCCGAAGAGTGTGACGACGGCGACGCCACGGCCGGGGACGGTTGCGACGCCGCGTGTCAGGTGGAGACCGGCTTCAGCTGTGCGGGCGAGCCCAGCGTGTGCACCGCCGACTGTGGCAACGGCACGATGGCTGGCAGCGAAGGCTGCGACGACGGAGACAGCGCGGACGGCGACGGCTGCAGCTCGATCTGCGTCGTGGAGCCGGGCTTCGGCTGCGTTGGCACAATGCCGAGCGTGTGCACCCTGTCGGGCAGCTGCGCCGATCCGATCGTCGTGACGGGCGACGGCTTTGTGTTCCAGACTGCGAACCCGATCCCGTTCGGCGACGATCTCGACAACGACGACGTGAGCTGCGTGGAGAATGACGGCGTCGTGGGCGTGCACCCCGACCTCGTCTTCGAGGTGAGCCTGACTGCCGGCGACACCCTGCACATTGCCGAGAGCGGTGCTGCAGACGTGCTCTTCCACGTGCTCTCGGGCGCGTGTGCGAGCGCAACGACCTGCGCCGACTCGGCGGACGGCATCGGAGCGACCGAGATCGATCCGGGCCTGATCTTCCAGTCGCCCACCACGCAGACGGTCTTCGTGGTCATCGACACGTACAACGTGGCTGCGGCGACCGACGCCATCGATCTGCTCTTCCAGATCAGCCCGTGCGGCGACGGCGCCGTCGGCTTCGGCGAAGGCTGCGATGACAGCGACGTCACCGGCGGCGACGGTTGCTCGGCAACCTGCACCGTCGAGGTGGGCTTCAGCTGCGTCGGTGAGCCCTCGGTTTGCACGCCGCTCCCGGGCCTCAGCTGCGTAGCCCCGATCGTGGCCAGCGATGGCTTCGCGTTCGCCGGCTCGAACATCGCCGCCTTCGGCGATGACCTGGACTACACCGCGGCGTCCTGCGCAGATGTCGCCGGCGCGACCTTCGATTCACCGGAGATGGTCTTCCAGATCGGCCTCACGGCGGGTCAGCGGCTGAACGTCGCGGACCTCGGCAACCTCGATCTGGTCTTCCAGGTTCTGCAGCCGATGTGCGGCAACGACGTGACCTGCGTCGGCGAGTACGACGATGACTCCGGCGGCGGCGAGACGGCAGGGCTCACCTACCTGGCGACCGTCACCGGCACGCACTTCGTGGTCGTGGAGAGCTACTCCGCCGCCCCCGCGGCGGCCGGCACGTTCGACGTTCGCTTCAACATCGCCACCTGCGGCGACGGAGCCGTCGAGTTCGGCGAGCCCTGCGATGACGGCAACCTCAATCCGAACGACGGATGCAACGCGAGCTGCGTGACCGAAGCAGGCTTCACCTGCGTCGGCTCACCCTCCGTCTGCACAGGCCTGCCGGCAGCCAGCTGCGCGAACCCGATCGTCGTGACCGGCAACGCGTTCACGTTCGCGGGAACGAACATCAACCAGTTCCTCGACACCGAGAACTACAACCTCGGCACGAACTGCCTCGACGTCAGCACCACTCCTCCGAGCGGCTTCGACGTCGTGTTCCGTGCGGACATGCTGGCCGGTCAGACGGTGCAGGTGCGCGAGCTCGGTGGCCTCGACGCCATCATCCATATCTTGCAAACGCCCCTGTGCGGCGCCGGCACGACGTGCACGGCGAGTACGGACTTCGGCGAGGTCGCGGGCATCACGTTCACCGCCGTGGCCGCCGGTCCGGTCTTCATCGTCGTGGAGAGCTTTGGCAACCCACTGCCGACCACGACGTACGACATCCGGATCGACCGCTTCCAGTGCGGTGACGGCGTCATCGGCGGAAGCGAGACCTGCGATGATGGCGGTACCACCGCTGGCAACGGCTGCTCGGCGACCTGCCAGGTCGAGGCCGGCTTCGAGTGTCATGGAACGCCGTCGGTGTGCACAACCATCGCAGGTTGCGCAGCCACCGACACGCTGTGCTTCCTCGGCACTTGCACCGGTCCGACGCTACTGCAGGTCCAGACCGTCGGGCTTCCGCTGGCGATTCCGGACAACCTGCCCGCAGGCGCGACGAGCACCATCACGGTTCCGGCGACAGCCGGGACCATCCAGAGAGTGGTGCTGCGCTTTGGCGCCACGCACACATTCGACAGCGATCTGGACATCTCCCTCACCGGACCGACCGGGCCGGCGCGGGACGCCTCGTCCGACAATGGCGGCGGTGGCGACAATTTCATCAACACGATGTTCCGTGACGGCGTGCCCAACTCGATCACCACGGGTGTGGCGCCGATGACCGGTGTGTTCCGTCCGGAGGCGCTGTTTGGCGCGTTCTCCGGTCAGGCCGCGACCGGAGCCTGGGCCCTGGGGGTCGTCGATGACGCGGGCGGCGATCTCGGGTCGATCACCAACTACGAGCTAGGATTCTGCATGACGCCGTGAGGGCGTCGCACAGCATCTGAGATGCGGCTGAGGCCGTGGGACCTTGGGTCTCACGGCTTCGCTGCTTTCAGCCCCAGGCGTGATCATCGGACGCGAGGGTGCCGTGCTAGCCTTGACGGGTGAAGCTTGCAGCCCTCTTTTGCATGACGTGCGCCATCACCGGCTGTGGTGGCTTGGTTGTCTTCGGCGCCGACGACGGCAATGGCGGCGCGGCCTCAGGCGGTAGCCCCGTTGGAGGCAGCGGTGATGGCGCCTCAGACCCGCTCGGCGGCAGCACCAGCTCGATGACCGGCACTAGCAGTATCGTCCCAACGATTATCTCGCTCGGCTTCGGCGCGGGCTGCATGCCGGTCGTCGGGCCTGACCCCGTGTTCGGCTCCGTATTCGTCGAGTACGACAATCAAGGCACCGGCAACGGCAACATGAACATCGTAGCGGCCGAGCTCGTCTTCGTGAACGCGATGGAAGGCTGGGTCTTTCCCATTCAGCTGAGCCCAACCGCCAGCGGCAGCGTCGCGCCGAGCTCGACCCAGACATCCGAGCACCTGAAGGTCGCCACGCCCGGCGACTCTTCCTTCATTTGCCAATTGTGCGGTCAGTCGGGCCAGCTGAGCTTGCGCTTCGTCGATGACCAGGGGTTGGAGGCCGGCGCAACGGAGTTCTTCGACTTCGGTTGTGCGCTCTGAACAGCGAGGCGGTCCGCCCCACTGTGGCGTTCAAGTACCTCGCATCGCAGTCGGAAACGGCTCGCGCGTAGCCTCTTCCGGGTTGCTCTCGTCGACGTCGTCAGCGAGCTCTCTCGAGGCCGCCACATTGAGGAAGGGCCCGCCGTTCTCGTCCTCGCTGAGGCGCTCCTGCTCCTGCTCCGAGATATCGACGTTGCCGGTGATGCCGACCACGAACTCCTCGCCGAGCTCTTCGGCAAACGCGCAGGCAGCGTCTTCGTCGGCGTTCTTCGGTCGCGGCCCGTCGGCAGGGTCCGGAATGAACGCGTTGGCGTCGTCTTTGCGCACATGCGCTACAGGCTGATTCGCTGACTTCATGGTGTTCTCCAGTCCGCTTTGGATCGATCATTCGCATGTGGCGTGCCAACTTCAGCGATCGAAGCTCGCAACACTATGCCGTGGGGTGAGCCTCGCGTTCGCGCTCGGCACTGCGGGCTGCTCGCTGCTGATCGACTTTCCGGTCGAGGGCACCGGTTGCTTTGGTGAGTGCGGCGGCGCGGGCGGCAGCGGCGGTAGCGGCGGTAGCGGCGGTAGCGGCGGCAGCGATCCTATCTGGGGCTGCCTCGGCAACGTGGTCGAGCCGGTTGCCGATCCCAGGCAAACAGTGGAGCTCAGCTTGCGTTTGCTGTTCGCAAGCGACGGCTCCCCGCTCGACTCTGGCACTGTCGACTATTGCGACAAGCTGGACATCGACTGCACCGACGACAGCCCCGACCTTCCAAAGGGGCTCTCCCCGGACGGGAGCGGCGTGGTGACTGCGTCAGTGCGGCAGGGCTTCGATGGCTTCGTTCAGTTCAGCGATCCAGAGATCGTCGACGGACGCTTCTACGTCGGACGACCGGTGGTCGAGCCCCCGACTGTCGTCGAGATTCAAGTGGTGCGGCCGAATGAATACGCAGCGCTCGCCGGCATCGCGCAAGGCGAGATTGACGAGACACGTGGCAGCGTATTTCTGCGCGCGCTCGATTGCCAGCGCGAGCCTGTCGCGGGAGCGCGCTTCGAGACCCCGAACGCCGACAGCGAGAGCGTAGCGTTCTATTTGATCAACCAGGGACCCGTGCTTCCGCCAACCGCAACCGCGACGGACGAAGACGGCTTCGGCGGCTTCTTCAACTTGCCGGTCGGCGCCGCTGTCGCCCGCTCGTTTCGCGCCGACGACGACGCGTACATTGGCGAGTCGTCGTTTCAGGTGGTCGCAAATACGATCTCGTACGTTCACATCGCGCCCACGCCCCAATAGCGCGCACACGTTGCCCACCGCCGGGTGTCTGAGTCGCGGGGCGTCATCATTGGCGCGGGTCGGACGGGGGAGTAGGTATCCAGATCGCGACCAGCCAAAACATAAAGTGGACTTTACGTTTTGAAACCCCGCTGACCCCTACACACTCCGGCCCCCGCGAGCTGTGGCGTGACCACGGCCGCCTGCCCGACGCCCAACAGCCTGGCTTCCCATCCGCCCCGCAGTTGCAGGCGGCACCCGAGCAGCCTACCGTCGAGGCTTGCTTCTCGCCGCCGCGCTCCACCGACTCTCGCCGCTCGCGCTCGCGCTCGCGCTGGCCGCGACCTCGCTGATCAGCGCCTGCGGCGACTCATCGAGCTGCACTTCTTGCGGCGGAGACACCTCGGTCGGCGGCCACCCGTCAAGCGGCGCTGGTGACGTAGGAGGCGCGGGCGGCGCCGGCGGCGAGGGCGGGGCGCCGTTCGTGCCGGTGCCGGGGCTCTTCGCGGAGTACTTCAACGAATACCTCGACCTTCAGCTGGAGCGTGTCGAGCCGACGCTCGATGTGAGCTGGGGCAGCGATGGGCCGGGCGCGCCGATCAGCGTCGATCGGTTCTCGGCTCGTTGGACCGGCGCTTTGACTGCGCCGGCTGCGGGGACGTACACCATTGCCACGGAGACAGACGACGGCGTGCGCGTGTGGGTGGGCGACGCGCTGATCATCGACGATTGGAATGGCCACTTCGTCACCCGCAATGAAGCAACTGTCGAGCTGCCCGCAGGCGAGGTCGCGTTGCGCGTCGACTACTTCGAGCTCGACCTCGATGCTTCAGCGCGTCTGTTGTGGTCGAGCGACACCCTGGCTGAAGAGGTGATCCCCAGTGCCAACTTGCTCACGATGCCGGCGAGCGGTCTCCCCGGGCCAAAGCCGCCCTACACCAATCCAGTGATCGCCTTCGACTGCCCGGATCCAGGTGTGATCGCGCTGCCCAACGCCGACCCGCCAGGCTTCGCGGCGGTGTGTACCGGCGGCAAGTTTCCGATCCGTTTTTCGCGCAGCCTGGTCACCTGGGCCGACACTGGCGCGTTCATCTTGCCTGACGGCAAGCCGACTTGGGCAGCCAATGGTTTTCGCAATTGGGCGCCTGAGATTCACGCTGTGGGCGACGACTTTGTCGCGTACTTCACGTCGGTGAACGGCGCCGACACGCTCTCGATCGGGGCGGCTTACGCGTCGTCGCCGACTGGGCCTTTCACCGACATCGGCGCCCCGCTGGTCGAGCACCCGGCTGGAGTGATCGACGCATCCTTCTTTCAAGACGACGACGGGTCGCGCTGGCTGCTCGACAAAGTCGATGGCAACGCGCAAGGCAACCCGACACCGATCCGCATTCGTCAGCTCGCCGCAGACGGGCGCTCTTTCGCGCCAGACAGCGCGCCGCAGCAGATCTTGGTGAACAACAGTGGCAGCTGGGAGGGCGGCGTCGTCGAGGCGCCGTGGCTCGTCAAACGCAACGGCACGTACTACCTGTTCTACAGCGGCAACGTGTACGACGAGCGGTATCGCACTGGCGTGGCTCGCGCCTCGTCGCTGCTGGGCCCGTACGAAAAGCACGCTGGCCCCTTCTTGCAGAACAACGCGACCTGGGTCGGGCCTGGTCACGGGTCGGTGATCGTGGTCGGCGGCCTCGACTACTTCGTGTACCACGCGTGGCACAACAACGGCTCCGGCGGCAACAACACCGCGCTCGGCCGCCACGTGCTGGTCGATCGCATCGACTGGGCCGACGGCTGGCCAGTGATTCACGACGGCTCGCCCAGCCGCACGCCGGTCCCCTGGCCGGGCGAGCCATTCTGAGCGTTCGCGTCTGTTCCTTAGCGCTACTGCTTCGCTAGCTCAGCCTCGATGCCGTCCAGCACGTCTTGCCTCGGAGCCGCAAAAGCTCGCTTTGCGCGGCGCTTCAGCAGCAGTGCGAAGTTGTCTGCCAGCGTCTCTTCCGGATGAATCGCGTACTCGGTGTTGATACTCGCGCGCGCCAGATAGTCGGTGGTGGCGACAGGGATGATGCGCGGCTTCACGTTGGTGCCGGCGGCCGGTAGCTCGACCAGCTCGAGGGCGAGCGACGCCATCAAGCCAGCCGAGATCGCCTCGCTGAGCGACTTCTTCGAATAGAACAACGCCACCACGTCCAGCGCGACATCGTCGGCTTTGCGTTGGACACGAATGGCGTGCTCGAACGAGATGGCGTCGGGGTTGGTGATGCGGCGCGCTGCGATCTCGTCCGGGTACGAGACGCGTGCGACGCGCCGAAAGCCGAGCAGCCCATACAGCGGATCCCGAATGCCGGGATTGTGTCGCGACGCGACGTGGAACATCTCGTGCGCGATCAGCGCAAACGGATCTGCATCGCGAGTAGCGATCGCCAACGGAATCACGATCGCGTTGCCACGCGTGTAGGCGGCGTCGAGCTCTTCTTTGCCGGTCGACACGATCAGCGACACACGCGATGGAAATTGCAATCCGAGCCCCTTCATCGCAGCTGCAATGGCGACCACTGCACCGCGCCAGCGCGGCAATGTTTCGGCCGGCCATGCCCGCGCCTGTTGCGCCGCGTATTCGAGGAAGGCTTGCTCCGAGAGCTTCCGATCAGCGCCGAAGCGCACGCTGCGGTCGAAGTCGCCCATCGTGCGGGTGAACTCGTCGGATGTGCCGAGCAAGGCGCGCGCTTCGTCGACCGTGGCGAATACCACTTCGGACCCGTTCCACTCGAGCTCGGTCGACGCCTTTGGAGGCTCAGCGAGACCATTGCTGGCGAGCTTGCTGCTCGCGATCGAAGTTGGCTGCGGAGCGTGCACTGGCGCAGATGGCCCGCAGCCCAGCGCAATCAGGGCGACGACCCCGAGAAACCCATGCTGACGCATCCGCCGAGGCTACCCCGCGCAGGTGTCGTCCGGGTAACTGTTGCTGATGGACGCACGTCCGCGTCGAGGAATTGCGCGCTACTCTGCGCCGCATGCGCCTGGGTCTCGCCTTCGCTGCCATTACATCGCTGCTCACCGCTTGTGGCGCACAGCCGTCCAACAGTCGAGAACCGCTGCTGATAGTGGAGACGAGCGCGGCGCCGCCCGCATCGGCGATTGCGGCGCCAACGCCAAGCACCGCACCGAAGGCAGAGCTTCCGGTGAGCGAACGCTTCAGCGCGAAGATCGTGCTCGAGAAAGAGATCGCCTTCCTGATCACGGGAGAAAAGGGGCGCCTCGCGGTGCTCGCCAAAGAGGGCGCAGCGACGGTGCCGCACCGCTTCGAGCAGGACAAATGGCAGGCGCTCGAGCTACCGGAGCCGCTGCGAGCCGCCGACCCGGCGAAGCTCGGCATCTACTTCGGCCGCGACAATCGTCCGCGCTTGATGGGCTTTCACGGACAGGCCGACGCCGCGCGCATGGTGTATCTGCGCTTCAAAGACGGCAGCTGGCAAGACCAACGCAGCGAGCTCGGCGGTCTGGCCAGTGATTCGGCCGCGCTCTTTGGCGTGCTCGGTGAAGCCGACCCCGAGGTGGTCTGCAAAGTGGGCATGGCGACCTGCCTCTTGAAGAGCCGCAAAGGTTGGAAGGACGTGAAGTCGAGCTTGCCGCCCACTGCTGTGGTGCGCGCGTTTCTCGGCAAGGGCTATGCGCTGACGAGCGAAGGCGTGTTTCGCGCGGACGACGCGGGCTTCACACGCGTCGGTCCACCGCCGCCGTGGAAGACGCCAGCAACCGGATTTTGGGTCGGTGAAGATGACACTGTCGCTGTGGTGGAGGCCGCGGCTGATCGCATCTACACGCTGGCGAACGCCTCTGGCGCCTGGGTCGCAGAGACGTCACCCATCGCAGGGCCGCGCGACATCACGGGCCCCACCGCTGAGCGCTTCGTCGCGGGTGACGGCGGGCTGGCCCTGCTCAGCGCGCAGGGTCCGAAACGCGTGGGGAGCGCCGGCCTCTCTTTCTCACGGGTCATCCAGGTCGGAGCCAAGTTGGTCGCTGGCGGCCGTTCAGGAGTGCTCCTCGTCACGCCGCAGTAGCCACAGCCCGAAATCGACTCAAAGTCACAGTAAAAACAACCACCTCCAAAAAAGATCGCCGCGACTGTCACCAGCCTGCAGCCCCCGTCGTTGACCCGGCGAACCCGCAGGAGGAACCGTCATGAGCCTGATGTCCGTCGAGCCCCCCAACACTGTCAGCCGCTTCACCGACACGACTGCCAAGCAACTGCCGCTGGAGAGCGCTGCGCTCTCCGTCGACGTGGCTGGCGGTCTCGCACGTGTGCGCCTTTTGCAGCGCTTCAAGAACGCGCACGCCGAGCCGCTGTCGGTGACCTACAAGCTTCCTTTGCCAGCCGACGCGTCGGTCGGCGGCTTCGCCTTCCAGATTGGTGATCGGCGCATCGTCGGGCATGTCGACGGTCGCCAAGAAGCGCGCGAAACCTATGAGCGCGCAGTGTTGCAAGGGCACAGCGCAGCGCTGCTCGAGCAAGAGCGCTCCAGCCTGTTCACCCAAGAGATCGGCAACATTCCGCCGGGCGCGACGGTCGAGGTGGAGATCGACATCGATCAGCCGCTGCTCTGGTTGGCAGAAGGCTCCTGGGAGTGGCGCTTTCCGCTTTCGGCTGCGCCTCGCTACCTCGGCGCTGGACCGATCGAAGGCAAGCTGGAGATGGAGCATAGCGTGGGCGACATCGGCGCGCGCGCCTCGCTGACGATGACGATTCGCGACAGCATTGCAGAGGGCCGTTCGCCCGAGTCCCCTTCGCACCCGCTGGTGACGAGCCGAACCGTGGCTGGCTTTCAGGTCGAGCTCGGCAGTGGCAATCGAATGTCGCTCGACCGAGACGTCGCGGTGCGTTGGCCGGCCGCTGGCGCCACAGCCAGCGCCTCGATCGACGTCGCACGTCCAGGCGTGGCAGCGCTGTCGGGTTCTGCCTACGGCCTGCTTACGATCGTTCCGCCGGCCCCAGACGCGCGTGCCCTACAGGTCAGCCGCGATTTGACGCTGCTGATCGACACCAGCGGCTCGATGCGCGGTGAGCCATTGACGCAAGCCAAGCGGGTCGCCTGTGCGCTGGTCGACTCTTTGGGCGCCGGCGATCAGCTGGAGATGATCGAGTTCTCCAACACGTCGCGTAGCTTCGAGAGAGCTCCGCGCGCCGTCGACTCCGGGTTGAAGCAGCGCGCCATTGCTTGGGTCGGCTCGCTGAGCGCTTCTGGCGGCACCGAGATGTTGAGTGGCGTCAAACACGCGATGCGCGAGCTCAGGCCGGGGTCGCAGCGGCAAGTGATCTTGATCACGGATGGCCTGGTCGGCTTCGAGCGAGAGATCGTCACAACACTGCTGGCCGAGCTACCTTCGTCTGCGCGGCTGCACGCCCTCGGCGTCGGCAGCGCCGTGAATCGATCTCTGCTGGCGCCGATCGCGCGGGCGGGTCGCGGCATCGAAGCCATCATCGGCCTGGGCGAAGACGCTGAACGAGCTGCCCAGCGCATCCTGCGCCGCACCGTGGCCCCGGCAGTGGTCGACCTGGTGATCGAAGGCAGCGCAGTGCGGCGGGTGTCGCCGTCACGTCTCGGCGACGCGTTCGCGGGGGCACCATTGCGTGCGGCAGTCGAGCTCGACCCTGCGGGCGGCGAGGTCGTCGTGCGCGGTCGCACCGCTGACGGCGCCTTCGTCCGCACGATGCGTGTCGCGGCGCTGGAGCCAGGCACCGGTAGTGAAGCGATCGCCAAGCTCTACGGTCGCGAGCTGTGTGAGGACCTGGAGATGCGCCTCTCGGCCGGCGAGCCTAGCAACCTGATCGACAGCGAGATCGAGCGCACCGGGAAGAACTTCGCTATTGCGACGCGGCTGACATCTTGGGTAGCAGTGACCCCCGAAGCGACAGTCGACCCCCGCAGCGCGAGCCGGCGTGAGGTGCAACCCCAAGCGTTGCCTTATGGCATGCGAGCCGAGCCAGTGGCGCGCTTTTACGCGCCGGTCGGCATGGCGGCGCCGCAACCGCAAAGCAAAGTGATCGAAGGCGGCCCCGAGCGCATGCGCTCGCTTGGCATGCGCGCCCCGGCTGCCATGCCGGGCATGGCGCCTCCCGCGATGAAGAGCGCGCCCCCAGCGCCAGCACCGTCATCGCGGTGGGAGGCAGCCCCTGAAGCCAAAGCCAAGAAGGACGAAGCTTTCTCCGGCAGGGCACGAGAAGCAGTCGCTGTGCCGCCTCGCGCGGCTGGCGCGGCTCCTCCTCCTCCCCCGCCGGCGCGGTCTTTCTACGAAGAAGTGGGCGACCGTTTGAAGTCGGCGCTCGGCATCAAGAAGCCCCTTGCTGGTCGCATCGTGCTCGTCGCTGGCGACAGCGCCACAATCGAGCTGACTGTGCCAGTCGGCGGCCTCGAGCTCAGCTACGCAGGGGCCGAAGTGAAGCTGACGCTCGTTGACGGCAGCGAGGTCGCGGCAGAAGTGGTGGTCGAGCGCAGCACGCGCGAGGGCGCGCTGGCAGCCGGCGTGATTGTGAGAGTGGTGCTCTCGCTGCCGGCGCTGCTGTCGAAGATCGCCGTCGTCCGTGTCGAGCTACAATTCGCTATCGTCGAGGCGCGAGCCTGAAACGATGAGCCTCGACCTCGACGTTCTGCTGCCTGCCATTCAGGCGGGCGATACACAGAGCTTCGGTCGCTTCATGGCGGCGACCGAGCTGCCGCTGCGTCGGAGCCTGCGCTCTTTCGCGGCGCGCGTCGATGTCGAGGCTGTCGTGCAAGAAACCTTTCTGCGGCTATGGCAGGTGGCGCCGCGCTTCGAGCCAGATGGTCGCGACAATGGGCTGTTTCGGCTCGCGATTCGGGTGGCGCACAATCTGGCGCTCGATGGTCTCAAGAAGAAACGCGAGCAGCTCGGCGTCGCCCTGGAGGACGACGCCGTGCATGCACCGTCCGAGCCCGACCCGCTCTTGCGTCGATTGATTCAGGCGTGTTTCGACAAGCTGCCTGCGCAGCCTGGTGCGGCCTTGCGCGCGCGCCTCTCGAGCAGAGGCGCCGAGGCGGACAGCGTGATTGCAGCGCGCTGCTCGATGAAGGCGAACACATTTCTGCAGAACGTCACGCGCGCGCGCAAGCTGTTGGCGAGCTGCCTCGAGGCTGGCGGCGTTCTCATCGCTGAGATGGGAACGGGGGGCTGAGCGTGATGGCCACGATGACTGAAAGAGAGCGCGAGCTCCTGATCGAAGAGGCGCTGTCGGCGCATCGCCAGCGTGACCCGCGCGGCGCGTTCAGGCCGAGCCCTGCGTTCTTCGACTTGGACGACGATGGGCGGCTCAGCGTATTCGACGAGACGTTGGCCCAACGCAAGCTCGAGGCGGCGTTGGATAGCGCAGGTCAGTCGACCACCGTGCACGCTGTGCTGCGACTGATTGGCGGCTGAGGCTGCCACAGCCGGGCGGCCAAGCGGGAGGGGCGAAGCATCCTCGAAGCGTACGCGGTTATCGCTCGCCGCGGGGGTATGTCCCATTGCGGGTTCCAGAAAACGTAAAGTCTACTTTATGTTTTGGGGGGCCGCGGATCGGGCACCATGGTCCCCCAGCGCTGGCAGGGGCGTGAAAGGGTCAGCGTGCGCATCCCAGCTGCTGAGCGCCGGGCTTGCGAGGGGCAGCTTCACCCCGTCCAGATCGATCGAGAGCAGAACCCCAGCGCCTGGCGGGATCTGCTCGCCCAAGTAGCCGATCAGCAATACCGAACGCTTCTCTCCGGGGTCGAGCTGGCCGCTCCAGGGCTCACCATCGCCGTCTTCGAGGTACCAGCGGCTCACCTCGAGCGGCACCGACCCCCGCACGCTGGGCAAGGACAGCGTGCGAGGGGAGCTGCCGACGTTCTCGATCCCCAACCAGACGCGAAAGCTCGCCAGCAACGGTTTCGGCTGGCCGCGCACGATATCGGTTGTCGCGCCGTACACCAAGAGCTCGGACTGTACTGCCAGCCCAAGCACGCGCGCGACTGGCAACTCTGCACGCGCGGTGCGCAAAGCCGCTGCGCGCGTTGACAGCGGGGCCGAGAACCGCGCTTCGTCGACGGGCAACAAGCTCGCCTCCAGCCCACGCAACCGAAGCCGGTGCGATACCATTGCGTCGGTGACGTAGCCCAGCTGCTCGCGCTCGCTGATCGCGATCAACGACGCGCGCAGAGCGGTGAGCGAAGCACCGCGATCTTGGTCGCGCAGCGACGCCACCATCTCCTCGGAGTGGTCACAGCCGCAGGGACAGCCGCCCTCCTTGTTGTCCGAGTTGGGGTCCCTTGGCTCGCGCGGTCTGACATCGGTGCAGCGAACGTTGTCAGCCCAGCATTTTCCGTGCGCTTTACAGTCGGTTGAGGCTGTGCAATCCCAGTCTCCGGCGGGCCTGCAGCGGTTGTCCAGAAAACTGCAGTCCCCATGCTCTCGACAACCCTCGGTGTACTCGCATAGCTGGCACACCGGCTGGCTCGAGCCCGCGCACACCATCGAGAGTCCGCACTCGCCCTGGTGTTGGCAGGCCTCGCCCTTCTGCTTCTTCTGCACCTCCTGGTGGCAAGAGACAGCCAACGAGATTACCAGCGAAAGAGCGATACGCTTCATGCCCACAAGTCCACCTTGGCGACACGATACAAGCCCTGTGGTAGGAGACAAAGACCGTGAGCGAGATCGAGGATCTAGAAGCCCAAGTTCGGCACCACAACAAGCTCTACTGGGACGACGCGACCCCCGAGATCGCCGACCCAGAGTACGACAAGCTCGTCCGCCGGCTCAAGGCGCTGGCACCCAATTCGCCGGTGCTCGAGGCAATGGGTCCCAGCAAGCCGGCCGAGCTGGGCGAAAGCGTCGCCCACGCCGAGGCGATGCTGTCGCTCGACAAGTGTTACGAGGCGTCCGAGCTGGCAGAGTGGGCAGCGACCTTCGAGGGCGCGTCGGTCGCCATGCCAAAGTTCGATGGCATCGCCTGCTCGCTCCACTACGACGAGAGGGGCCGCATCTTGCGCGCCGTGACTCGCGGCGATGGCAAAGTGGGTGACGACATCACGGCCAACGCCATTCACATCAAAGACATCCCGAAGAAGATCAAGAGCCAGCGCCCGCTCGAGGTGCGGGGCGAAATCTACATGTCGCTCTCGGTGTTCGCTCGCTACAAAGCAGAGGGAATGGCCAACCCGCGAAACCTCACCGCCGGCGCCATCAAACAGAAAAATTCGGAAAAGTCGGCCGCGTACGGCCTCTCCTTCGCCGGCTATGACTTGATCGGCAGCGGCCTTCCGACTCAGGTTGCTGCGCTCGATCACCTCGTCGAGCTGGGCTTTTCGCGTGTCGACCATTTCGTGCTCGACAGGGCGAACATCGCGCACGGCTACGAAGAGTTCAGCAAGCGCCGCCCGAACCTCGACTACGAGATCGACGGCGTGGTGTTCAAGGCCAACAGCGTCAAAGAGCAACGCCGCCTCGGCCACACCGCCCACCACCCACGCTACGCCATTGCGTACAAGTTTCAGGGCGACGCTGGCACGACAAAGCTCGTCGATATCGAGTGGTCGGTGGCTCGTACTGGCGCCATTACCCCGGTTGCCATCGTCGAGCCTGTCGTGCTCTCCGGCGTGACGGTGACGCGCGCCTCGCTGCACCACGCCGGCTTCTTGGAGAAGCTCGCGCTAACGGTCGGCGCCGAGGTCGAGATCGTGCGGCGCGGCGGCGTGATTCCCAACGTCGAGCGTGTGGTGAAGGCCGGCACGGAGCCCTACCTGATTCCAAATGAATGTCCGAGCTGCAAACGTGGGGTCGAGCTCCGGCGTGACTTTTTGTTCTGCAAAGATCCGTCGACCTGCCGCGACGCAATCATCGGCCAGCTCGGCCACTACGCTGCGACGACTGACATGATGGGCTTCGGCGAAGCGGTTCTGGCGGGCGCATACGACGCCGGCATTCTTTCGTGGGCTGCCGATTTCTACAGCTTGAAATGGGAAGACCTGACCAAGCTCGATCGCTGCGGCGAGAAGGTGGCCAAGAAGCTGGTCAACGAGGTCGACAAGAAAAGAAGGCTCGAGCTGGGCACCTTTCTTCGAGCGCTTGGCATTCACGAGCTCGGTAAAAAGATCTCCGAGCTGTTGGCGAACCAATACGGCACGCTCGATCGAGTGCTCGCGCTCGAAGAGTCAGAGCTCGCCGCGTCGCATGGCGTCGGTGGCGTGATCGCCAAGGCTGTCGTCGACGGTGTGAAAGAAATGCGTCCGCTGATCGACGAGCTCGCCAAGGTGGTCGAGCTCGCTGCACCCGTCAAAGGTGGCAGCACCGGCCCGCTGGCGGGCAAGTCGTTCGTGTTTACTGGTAAAATGGTCGCCTTCGCACGCAGCGAGGCGGAAAAGCGTGTGCGCAGCCTGGGCGGCGCCGTGCTGGGCTCGGTCAGCAAGGGGCTCGACTTTCTGGTCGTCGGCGCAGACAAGACTGGCGGGCCTTCGACCAAGCAAAAGGCAGCGGACAAGCTGATCGCGCAAGGCGCGGCCCTGCGCATCCTCAGCGAGGACGTGTATCTGGCAATGGCCACGGGCGAGCCCGCGCCCACGCCGCCCGCGGCCGGCGACTGATCGCTACTTCGCTGGGCGCGAGCTCGTTTGACCGAGGTATGCGCGGGTCGGCTGGTGCGCGAAGAGCAAGACCACCAAAAGCAGCAGGCAGCCGTCGCCGACGATCACCAGACACAGCCGTGCCAGCGGAGAAAAGCCCTCGAGAAGCAGCCGCTGCGATGCGGACGCATGCGAATCGCTCAACGTCGCGATGGAGCGGTACAGCACGTAAAACCACCAGTTGATTGCTGCAAGCGGGGCGACCATCTGTGGCTTCGGCAACGACCGCTGTAGCGCGAGCACCAGCACGAGGCAGAGGCCCGTGATGGTCAGCGGTCTCACCAGCCACACCAGCGGGTTGGCCCGGAAGAACAAGCCGCCTGCAATGACGCCCGCGAAGCTGACACCCAGACCCAGCGCCGCGAAGAACAAGTCAGCGCCGACGAATATTTGCAGCGCTAGCGCGTGCGCCGGCTTCGATAGTGGCTGGTTTTCGTGCAGCGTCTCGGTCGCTTCAGCGACCGCGCCTTGCGCGTCGAAATTGGCGGCTGCGACGAACTTGTCGTCGCTGTCGGCAGGAGGCGGCTCGTCGCGTTCCATCAATGGACGACATGATCGTAGGATGCGCTCATGAGTGAATCCAGCGAGCTCTCAGGTCTGTACGAGATCGGCTGAGCTGACGGTGACGCTGACCGAGTCCGCGCTCTCGTCCGGGCAGAACAGGCCTGACCGAATTTCGACGGCTAGTTGGTGCGCTGAGTGCGGTGTCGCTGGTCCTTGTCTTCGTGCAGTGACCGATGAGCGGAGGCAATATGCAAGAGGCACAGCAACATCTGCAGTGCGAAACGGGCGGCTGCTGTTCACCGCCAGCGTTCTCGCATTCAATGCCGCCAAAGATGCAACCAGTGAGTTTGCGATAGGCTCCGTGCTCGTGAGCTGTATCGGTCAGCTCGGGTATGTTGCCGTGCCAGCGCAGGGTCCGATTCATCACCTCGCAGATCAGTTTCAGCAGCCGCTGCGTGGCGGCATGTTCTTCGATCTGGTGCTGCAAACAGTGGCTGCCGGCGGCGCGATGAAAGACGTGTTCCCGTCTTTGCATACGGCTGGCCCAGTTTGGTTCGCATTATTCTCGATCCGGCGCGTGCGTCGGATGCGCGCTCCCGGCCGGGTGGTGGCTGCTGTTGTTTCGAGCTTCTTCGCAGCCAACATCATGGTTTCGACCGTCGTGTTGCGCTGGCACCATTGGGTGGATGTGATCGCGGGCTTCGCGCTGGCCGCGGGCGCGGCGTGGGTCGCGCCACGACTGGCGGAGTGGGAGCGCCGCGTGCGAGCAGAGCGTGGGTTCGAGCCGGCGTGGGCCATCCGTGGGCGCGCTCGAAGACTCTCCGATCCTCGTGCGTGAGGTTCGTGCGACGATACGCCCTACCATGTGCGTGCGGCCTGCCATTTGGCGCCTGGCAATCGTATCGGCTCTGCTGAGCCCAGCGTGTGGCAGCCCTGGGGCCCCGGATGACGATGCGCCACTAGCGCTGTCGATACCGGCGCAGTCGAGCTTCGCAGAAGCAGTGGCGAGCGTGGAAACAGTGGCATCGGCGCAGCCGACAGCGCCCGCGCCTTGCCCAGTCGAGGTGCTTCGCAAGGCACAGCGTCGATTGTTCGACAGCTCGGTGAAAGACGACTTCTTCCCCCGCGCCGACCCGCGCGATGCGGGCCTCGACGGAGCGGCGCTGGACGCCCTCGTCGACGGGGCGGAGCGCGCAGGCTCCGACAGCCTGCTGTTGATCAAGGACGGCAAGATCGTCATCGAGCGCGAGGTCATGCCGCAGGCGGGGCCGATCGAGCTTCGATCGATCACGAAAGGAATCGCGGCTCTGGCAGTGCTGGCGCTGATTGCAGACGGAGCCATTGCGTCTCTGGACGAGCCGCTGTCGACCTATTTCAGCGAGTTTGCGGTCGGGGACAAGAGTCGCATCACCTTGCGCCACGTGATGTCGCACACGAGCGGTTTGCGACACGCCAAGACCAATGCAGACGCGCTCAATGCGCAGCCAGACCGCACCGCTTATGCCCGCGGGCTTTCCGTGGTGGACCCACCCGGCAGTGTCTTTTCGTACAGCAACGAAGCCACCCAGCTGCTCTCGGGCGTGATCGCCCAAGCAGCCCACGAGTCGCCGGACAGCTACGTGAAGCGACGTATCTTCGACGCCCTCGCCATTGCCGACTTCAGCTGGAAGCGAGACCGAGCGGGGAACGTGCAAACCTATTATGGGTTATCGCTGCGCGCGCGTGATCTGGCCAAGATTGGACTCTTGTTGCTCGGCGATGGGGGCTACCAAGGGGTGCGGGTGCTGCCCCAGAAGCTCGTTCGCGAGCTGTTCGAGCCAGGCGCGCGTTACGGTGGCTATGGCCTCTGCTTCTGGCTCGACCCGAAGGTCACGCAAGACGTCGACAGGCTCGCCGCGATTCAGCTGTCGGAGGTGGAGAAGAACGCCCTCTCGCCGCTCACAGGCAAGCCGTTCGAGTCGAGCGAAGCCTACTTCATCGAGGCCAAGAAGGTGCTTGGCGCGGCGCCGTATGGGCGGGTCCGCACGCTACACCGCGAACGCAAAGGGCCGCTCGAAACGCTACCGGGGCGGGCATCGGCTTTGATTGCGCTCGGTGGCTTGGGACAGCGGCTGGAGGTGCACCCCGACTTCGGACTGATTGCAGTTCGACTGCATCGCAGGCGGCCTGGTGACGACAGTCGCGAGAGTCTGGTCACCTTTCGCGCCATGCAAGAGTTGGTGTTTCGCATTTCGCGGCCTTGCTCTCGCTAGGGGGATGAGGCGATCATGTCTGCCCGAGGTCGACCCAAGAAGGGCTTTCGAGAATGAACGCGACTACGTGGTGCGATTGCTGATTGGCGACCGGCCGGGCGCTGAGGTAGCTTGGCCCTCGGGCGTGGGAGGGAGCAAGCAATGAAGCACTTGATGCGGGCGCTGGTGTGCGGTGGTGGGTTGCTCGTCGCGGCGTGCGACGAGTCGAGCGAGACCGACAGCGAGCCCGACGAGCAACCACCGGTGGTGTTGTACGGCGGGCTCGGTCGAGCGACCTTCGTTTACACATGCGTCGGGCCGGGCGACGCCCAGTGCGATCTCGACGCCGACTTGGCCCCGCTGCGAGAGCAGAGCCCGTTCCCACTTCTGGCGGTGGGCAGTCGCTTTCAGCTTGCGGCCAAGGGCGCAGCGTATGGCCCGCTCGTGCTCGACTCGGCGTCATCGGAGTTCCTACTGGTGGAAAGCGATGGCATCACCATGCAAGCCCTGCGAGCAGGCGCGGCGTCGGTCGTCGCCACCAACGAAGGCGTGCCTGTGGACTTCGGCAACGTCGAGCTGGTCGCGCCTGCCGGTCTGAAGATCTTGGCGGCGACGCCGCAAGGCAGCTTCGAAGGCGTCGAAGTGGACTTCGGCAACGGTGGGGTCTCGGCGGAGGTGGACGCGCAGTTCACCTTCAAGTTTCGCGCGATCGTCACGGATGAAGCGGGCGACTTGCTGGCCGGCGCACTGCCGTGTCTGTGGGAGACGTCCGATAGCGACGTCGCGACCATCACCAGCGACCCCACGGACAACGTCGTGGTGATCGTCTCGGGAGAGGCCGGTACTGCGACCGTGTCGGTTGCGTACGGCGATTTCACGGGTTCCATCAGCATCGACGTGGGCTCATGAGGCGCGCAACCTTCGTTGCACGCGTGAGCGTGCTCGCGCTCGCGTTCGTCGCCTGTGAGAGTTTGTATCTGCTCGATACGATGGAGGCAGAGGTCGTCAGCGGCAGCGAGTTCTGCAACTGGACGCCGATATCGGCCGACACGGCGGCGCGCTTCGATCTCGGCGCAGGTCTGGAGGTCAAAGAAGCAGTGGGAATCGCGCTGTGGGTGAGCGGCTCTGCCTCCGGCGCTGGCCCCATCGCAGGCGTGCTCGCGGTGACGAGCGACGCACCCGACATCGTGGAGGTGTTCTCGGCGTCGAACGGGGGCATCGCGTTGCTCGCCCACAAGCCCGGAAACGCCACCCTCACGCTTACGCTCGCAGGGCATGCGGGCACGGTCACCGCCCCGATTCAGGTGACTCCCTCCGACTCCTTCGTCAACATAGAAGAGGTGCCGGTTGTTTCGGAAGGCGGAGGTGGCGCCGGGGGCGGCGACGGTTTGGGCGGGGCAGGCGGTGGCCTCGGTAGTGGAGGCAATGGCGCGGCCGGTGGCGGCGATGGTACCGGCGGGGAAGGCGGCGCCTCATGAGGGCCCGCCTCTGCCTGGTGGCGCTGGCCGCAGCCTTCGCCGGCTGTGAAGCGACGGAGTGCGACATCGCCGTCGACGCGATCGTCGAGAAGGCGACCGAGTGCGCGCTTCCGTACGCCGACCGGCTCGACCAAAATCGTGACAACACCTGCGACGACGCCGAGCTCGCGGAGCTCGAGCGCCAGGCCGAGTGCACGGCAGCGGCGACCTGTGATGCGCTGAATGGCTTCGACACCGCGGCCAATCGCGACTTCAGCGAGTGCGTGCTAGGGCCCTGAAACGGCGCTCGCTTCAATAGCGAGCTCAACCTGATCGCGCTCACCCACAACTTGCTGAAGCTCTTTCGCTTCGGCGTGCGACCCGCGTTGACCTTGGCCGCCTGACCGAATCGGGCTGGGCTACTGCTGCTCAGCCGAGAATTCCGCCACCATCGACAGAACGATATTCGCGATCGCACCGA
>Ga0105048_10003307_pt1 | contig 26409 bp, 25 predicted proteins | sample MAT05_FD_78382 | JGI IMG/M metagenome (GOLD analysis project Ga0105048, IMG submission 78382) | Freshwater microbial communities from Lake Fryxell liftoff mats and glacier meltwater in Antarctica - MAT-05 | ecosystem: Environmental > Aquatic > Freshwater > Ice > Liftoff microbial mat | place...
TGCTCATCGACGAAGCACAGAACCTGACGCCCAAGCAGATGAAGACGCTGATCACGCGCGCCGGGCCGGGCACCAAGATCGTCTGCCTGGGCAACCTGGCGCAGATCGACACGCCCTACCTCACCGAAGGCTCTTCAGGGCTGACCTACGCCGTGGACCGCTTCAAGGGCTGGCCACATGGCGGCCACGTGACGCTGGCCCGTGGCGAACGGTCACGGCTGGCGGACTACGCGTCGGACGTCCTCTGATTCCGCAACCGGGGGTGGCAGCGCCCCCCCGCCCCCTAACTCCCTGTCCTCAGAGCCCGGATACGTGACGGTGCCGTGACGCACCCCCCGCCACGATGCGGATGTCGGGTGTTTGATCCGTGCTGCGTGGACAGGTCCTCAGAGCCTGGATGTGTGCACCTGGCGCCTCATCCACAGCCTCAAGGACCGACACCATGAAACTCACGACCCTGGCTCTTGCAACGGCCCTTGCTGCGGCGCTGATTGCGCCCAATGCACAGGCAGCAGCGACGACGCTGAACTTCGACGGTGCCGTCGACAGCGACATCAGCAACGACTTCGCCGGCGTCACCTTTCGCCCTGCCGTGGCGTCTACCGGCCCGGTGCGCACCTGGGCCGTTCCCGGTGCCGACACCGGCAGCAATGTGATCGGCCTGGCAAGTACCTTTCTGCTGAGCCAGACCGACAGCGCGGCCATCGACATCATCTTCGACACCGCCGTCAGCTTCGTCAGCGTGCGCGCCTTGTTCATGGTCGGCGTCGAGCTGTACACACCCTTTGCCAGCGCACTGCCGTTCATGTCGGCCTACAACAGCGACGTTATCTCGGCCGCCAGCCGATTGGGCGGCGACACCTGGGATGTCGCGGGAGATGCCTGCCTTGTCAGCAGCACGCTTTGTGTCAGCCAGTGGGACACGCTGCAGTTTTCAAGCCTAGGCGACAACATCAAGGCCGTGCGCATCTCGGGGTTTGGTTATGCCGGCACGCCGCGTCGGGCGATGTTCGACACGCTCAGCTACGAAGCCGGAACGGGTGGCGGCGGTGGCGGATCGGTGCCCGAGCCCGGTTCGGCTGCGCTGGCCGGTCTGGCGCTGGCGGGTTTGTGGGCCAGCCAGCGGCGGAAACAGCCGAAGAAGGCCTGACCGCCCGATCGCCTGGCGGCCGGACAGCCCGCCGCTCAGGCTTCGTGGACGCGCACAAAGCTTGCAAACCGCGGCACGCCAGCTGCCGTGTGGCCGCGGTAGGTGTAGGTGACCCAGGCGCCGGGTGGCGGCGGTTCATTTCGCTCAGCATCGCTGAAGCCGCTGCCGATGTCGAACACCACGCCCTGCACGCTGCGCACGCGCAAAGCACCCAGCCGGCCCAGATGTTTGCCTCGCCCTGGCAGGTGGGCCAGCACCAAGGCTTCGGCGTCGGCCCTTTCCTTGAGCTTGAGCAGCACAGCGCTGCGGCCCGCGACAAACGGCGCGTCTGCACGGTGCAGCATCAGGCCTTCGCCACCGGCGGCCAGCACCTGCTGCAGGCGCAAGGCCAAGGTGGCGCTGTCCGGCAGGCTGTGCTGCGGTGCGGCTTGGCAGGGGCCCGGCCCCTGGGCGCGCACGATCTGCACGATGCGCTCAGCGCGCTCGGCAAAGGTGCCCGGCGCATGCGGCAGTTCAAAGACCATGAAGCGGATATCACGCCACTCGGCGTCGCGCGGCTGCTGGCGCCGCACGGCACCCACCAAGGCTTCAAAGCGCCCGCGGGCCATCCACAGTTCGCCGTCCAGTGCCACGGGGGGCAAAGCCGCCAGGAACCAGCTGGGTGCGGCCACGGGCAACCCGCTGCGAAACCGCAGGCTTTGCCCGTTCCAGTAACCGCGCACACCGTCGTACTTTTCGCTCACCAGATAGCCGCTGGGGTCCAGGCCGTCAGGTGCGTCCTGCGCCAGCACCAGTGGCAGAGGCGGGGTGCGCGCCCAGGCCGGGCTGCACAAACCGGGCAGGCTGAGCAGCAGGTGACGTCGGGTGAAACTGGATATGGTGGACTCCGTTGACAGGAGCCCTCAGTCTGTGCGGCCTGGCCCTTGGCAGCCATCACCCCAGCGGGCGCCAGGAGAGCGCCCCCGAAGGTGGGACTTCAGCCCCCCGGCGTGCAATCGCGTTCGGATCTTCGCCAGCCGCTCGGGTCCTGCCGAACCCTCACACACCGACTCAGTCCCAGCGCCGCAGTGCCAGCACCGCGTTCAGCCCGCCGAAGGCAAAGCTGTTGGACAGCGCCGCGCGCACCGGCCGCCGCTGTGCGATGTTGGGCACCACGTTCAGGTCGCAGTCGGGGTCCGGGCCCAGGTAATTGATGGTGGGTGGCACCACCCCTTCGCGCAGCGCCCCGATGACGGCAACCAGTTCGATCGCGCCGCCGCCACCCAGGGCATGGCCGTGCATCGACTTGGTGGACGACACCGCCAGCGCGTCTGCATGGCGGCCGAACAGCGCGCGGATGGCACGTGTTTCGGTCGGGTCGTTGGCCTGGGTGCCGGTGCCGTGGGCGTTGATGTAGTCCACTTCTTCAGGCGCCAGGCCGCCCTGCACCAGCGCCGCACGCATGGCGCGCGCGGCTCCGCTGGCGTCGGGCATCACGATGTCGGCCGCGTCGGCCGACATGCCAGCACCCACGAACTCGGCCAGGATGTGCGCACCCCGAGCCTGGGCGTGTTCCAGTGTCTCGAGCACAAAAACTCCCGCACCTTCGCCCAGCACCAGGCCGCGTCGGCCCTTGCTGAAGGGCCTGCAGGTGTCGTCGGCCATCACGCGCATGGCCTCCCAGGCCTTCACGGTTCCCACAGTGATGCAGGCTTCCACGCCGCCGGCCAGGGCCACGTCGGCGGTGCCGGTCTGCAGCAGCATCAACGCCTGGCCCAAGGCGTGGTTGCTGGATGCGCAGGCGCTGGCGACCGCAAAGACGGGGCCTCGCAGGCCGAATTCCAGCGAGATCTGCGAGGCCGGCGCATTGGGCATCACGCGCACGATGGCCATGGGGTGCACACGCGGGTTGCCTTCGGCGTACAGCCGGCGGGCCATCTGGTCTTGTGTGCTGGCGCCGCCGATGCCGGTGCCGATGATGACGGCTGTGCGTTCGGCCCGGTCGGGCGGGAAGCCGATGCCAGCCTGCACCACCGCCTCGCGTGCGGCCACCAGCGCGTACTGCGACACCGGGTCCAGCAGCACCAGGCGTTTTTCGTCGAAATGCTCGCTCGAGACGAAGTCTCGCGCCTGGGCTGCGATGGTGGTGCGCAGCGTCGGGTCGTTCAAGCCCGTCAGCGGGCCGATGCCGGCACGTCCTTCGCGCATGCCAGCCCAGGTGGCTGTGGCGCTGTTGCCCAGCGCGCTGACGCAGCCCAGGCCGGTGATGACGACGCGGCGCATCGCTGCAGGCCCGGCGGCGTTCAGACGGCGGCGGCCTTGGCGGCAAGCAGCCGGTCGACGCCCTCGATGAGGTCGCGCACCGTGCCGGCGGAATACTGGTCTTCGCGCTCCGGCACCGAGATATCGAAACGGTCCTCGATCTCGAACAGCACCTGCACGGCGTCCAGCGAGTGCACGTCCAGGTCCTTGAGCGTGGAATCCAGGGTGATGCGGTCGCGCTGGACCGAACACGTCTTGGCGATGATGTCGAAGATGATCTGTTCTGTGCTGCTCATACGGGGTGTCGCCAGGCCTGGCACCGCTGCGCGTGGCGGCGTCCAGGGTGCGCAAACAGACATTATCCCGCGCCAGGCAGGGCTTCAGACATCGACTCGACTAGGGGCGTGCACCAAGGCGCACCGCCTGTGCATTGCTGCAACACCCGGTGCCTGACGGGTGAAAAATTACGGGTGCGCCACCGGGACCCAGGTCGCGCATCAGGCGACCGGTGTGACCGAATCCTTGACCTGCTGCAAGGCAGCGGGGTCCTCGATCGTTGTCAGGTCGCCCGGGTCGCGCCCCTCGCACACCGCCTGGATGGCACGGCGCAGCAACTTGCCCGAGCGTGTCTTCGGCAACGCGCCGACAAATCGCACGCGCGCCGGCCGGGCCACGGCGCCCAGTTGTTCGTCCACCACCTTCATGATCGCGCCTTCGAGCTTCATCGCGGCCTCGGGCGTGGCTGCCGCGTCGGCATCTTTCAACACCACGAAGGCCATCGCCACCTGGCCCTTCAAGGCATCGGCCACACCCACCACGGCCACTTCGGCCACGGCGGCGTGACTGGAGATGCTTTCTTCAATCTCGCGCGTGCCCAGGCGGTGGCCGGCAACGTTGATCACGTCGTCGGTGCGGCCCAGGATGAACAGGTAGCCCTCCTCGTCGCGGATGCCCCAGTCGAAGGTGCTGTAGACCAGCTTGCCCGGCACGCTTTGCCAGTAGGTCTTGACGAATCGGGCGTCGTCGCGCCACAAGGTCTGCATGCAGCCCGGGGGCAGCGGACCTTCTATGGCCACTACGCCTTTCTGGTTGGCGCTTTTCAGCTCTTCACCGGTGTTTTCGTCCAGCAGCTTCACGTCGTAGCCGTAGACGGCCTTGCCCGGGCTGCCGAACTTGCTGGGGGCAGCCTCCACGCCATTGCAGATGGTCAGGATGGGCCAGCCGGTTTCTGTCTGCCAGTAGTTGTCGATGATGGGCCGGCCCAGGCTTTCGCTGATCCACCTGGCGGTGGGCTCGTCCAGGGGTTCGCCGGCCAGGAACAGCGCGCGCAGGCTGGACAGGTCGTGCCTTTTCAGCGCCGCCGGGTCCTGCTTCTTCAGTACGCGGATGGCCGTCGGGGCGCTGAACATGACCGTGACCTTGTACTTTTCGACCAGGCTCCACCACACCGCAGCGTCAGGCCGCGTGGGCAGGCCTTCGTACATGATGGTGGCCATGCCGGCGATCAGCGGGCCGTAGATGATGTAGCTGTGGCCCACCACCCAGCCGATGTCGCTGGTGCTGAAGTAGGTTTCGCCGGGCTGGCCGCAGAAGATGTGCTTCATGCTGGCGGCCAGCGCCACCGCGTAGCCACCGGTGTCGCGCTGCACACCCTTGGGCTTGCCCGTGGTGCCGCTGGTGTACAGCGTGTAGCTGGGGTGCGTGGCGTCGACCCAAGCGCAGGGCACCGTGGTGTCCATGTGCTTTTCGCGCCAGACCGCGTAGGCCTCGTCGCGACCTGCCATGGTGGTGAATGGGCTCAGGCCGCGGTCCACCATCAGCACCTTGGCGGGTTTGTGCGTGGCCAGCTTGATGGCCTCGTCCAGCAGCGGCTTGTAGGGCACGACCTTGCCACCGCGGCTGCCGGCGTCGGCGCTGATGATCAGCGTGGGCTCGGCGTCGTCAATGCGGCTGGCCAGACTGCCGCTGGCAAAACCGCCGAAGACCACCGAGTGCAAGGCGCCGATGCGCGCGCAGGCCAGCATGGCAAAGGCGGCCTCGGCAATCATGGGCATGTAGACCAGCACCCGGTCGCCCTTTTTCACGCCCAGACTCAACAGCGTGGCGGCCATGCGCTGCACCTCGGCATGCAGTTCGCGGAAGCTGTAGCAACGCTCCTGGTTGGTTTCGGTGGAAACGAAAATCAGCGCGTTCTGGTCCGGCCGTGTGGCCAGGTGGCGGTCCACCGCGTTGTGGCACAGGTTGGTGGTGCCGCCGGCAAACCAGCGCGCGAAGGGTGGGTTGCTGTAGTCGCAGATCTGGGTCGGACGCGTCTGCCAGTCGATCAACTCGGCCTGCTCGGCCCAGAAGGCGTCGCGGTCGTCGATGGACCGACGGTAGAAATCGGCATAGGTGCTCATGCGCTTGTCTCCTGAATTTTTGTGCTGCGGGCCTGCGCCGCGTTGGCAAATTGGGCGTTCAGGGACTGACTGAGCCCTGACGTTGAGCAGCAACCGCCAGCGTACAGCCTGTTGCCTTGCTTGCGCCGCCAGGGCCATCTGGCACCTTGACGCCCATCAAGCCGCTGGTATCCTGCGCCGCCGATGCCAATGCTAGCCACGCTCCCGACCACAATGCGCCTGCTGGGCTTGGCGCTGTGCGCCTTGTTGATCGGCTTCACGGGTGCACTGCACGCCGAACCTTCAGAAGTGAAAGAGGCTCGCGCTGGGCAAGCCCCAGGTGACGCCGTGTGGCAGTTGCTGCACGACCGCGGCCTGTTGCCCACGGCGCAACAGGTGCAAGACAGTGCACTGGTGCAGCAGGTTCGGGACACCGCCTCGGATCTGGTCATGCAAGCCATGCACTTTCTGGGCGTGCCCTACCGGCGCGGCGGCAACACGGCAGAACAGGGCTTCGACTGCAGCGGCTTCACGCGCCACGTGTTCGAAAACAGCATCGGTCTAATGTTGCCACGCCGCGCCGACCAGCAAGCCCGCACGGCGGGGCTGCAAAACGTGAAGCGCGACGAGCTGCGCCCCGGCGACCTGGTGTTTTTCAACACCATGCGGCGCACCTTCTCGCACGTGGGCATCTACCTGGGCGAAGGCAGGTTCATCCATGCGCCGCGCACGGGCGGCGAAGTGCGGGTCGAGGACATGCGCCAGGCTTATTGGTCCAAGCGCTTCAACGGCGCTCGCCGCGCCGAATTGCCTGCGGCCGAAGCGGTGGCTCGCCTGCCCACCCCGCAGTAGGCCGCTTCAACCGCAGCTGCAAGGTGTGGCCAGAAGGGTCTTGGCCCTGACGGCACAATCCTGTCATGGGCGACACCCACATTCCGTTGGCCGACCTGCGCTATGCCGCAGCGCTGCCGCGCATCCCCGCCCTGCCCCAGCGCCCCAGCGGCTTGCTGGCCGACCGCCTGGGCCGGCCGCTGCGCGACCTGCGCATCTCGGTCACCGACCGCTGCAATTTCCGCTGCAGCTACTGCATGCCCAAGGAGACGTTCGACAAGGACTACAAGTTTCTGCCGCAGACCTCGCTGCTGTCGTTTGAAGAAATCACCCGCACCGCCAACCTGTTTGTTGCACACGGTGTGAACAAACTGCGCCTGACCGGCGGCGAGCCGCTGCTGCGCAAGCACCTGGAGGTGCTGATCCAGCAACTGGCCCAGCTGCGCACACCCGACGGCCAGCCGCTGGACATCACCCTCACCACCAACGGCAGCCTGCTCGAACGCAAGGCGCAGGCGCTGCACGATGCGGGCCTGAAACGGGTGACCGTGAGCCTGGACGCTGTGGACGACACCATCTTCAGGCGCATGAACGATGTCGACTTTCCGGTGGCCGACGTGCTGCGGGGCATCGAAGCGGCGCAGCGTGCGGGGCTGGCGCCGATCAAGATCAACATGGTCGTCAAGCGCGGCACCAACGACCATCAGATCGTGCCGCTGGCCCGCCACGTGCGTGAACACTGCGGGCCCGGCGTGGTGCTGCGCTTCATCGAGTACATGGACGTCGGTGCCAGCAACGGCTGGTGCATGGACGAGGTGCTGCCGTCGGCCGACGTGGTGCAGCAACTGGCTGACGTCTTTCCGCTGCAGGCCCTGTCGCCCAGCGCAGCAGGCGAAACCGCGCAGCGTTGGGGTTATGTTGACGGTGGCGGCGAGATTGGTGTCATCAGCAGCGTCACGCAGGCCTTCTGCCACGATTGCAACCGCGCCCGGCTGTCCACCGAAGGCAAGCTCTTCCTGTGCCTGTTTGCCAGCCGCGGGCACGACCTGCGCGCGCTGCTGCGCGGCGGCTACAGCGACGAGCAGATTGCCGGGGCCATTGGCCTGATCTGGGGCGACAGGGACGACCGCTACTCCGAACTGCGCGGCGCCATGGCGGCCGAGCCGGGCAGCGGCGAACGCCGGGTGGAGATGCACTACATCGGCGGCTGAACAGTTCGACAGCCACCCCCACCCACGACAGAGGGCGTCGTCAGTCCGCGCCAGCCTCAGCCAATGCCGGCGTCTTGATCTCACCCGGAATGGCCTTGCGCGCAAACAGCGTGTAGATGGTGGGCACGACAAAAATCGTCAGCAGCGTGCCCAGGCTCATGCCACCCACGATGACCCAGCCGATCTGCTGGCGGCTCTCGGCCCCGGCGCCCGATGCCAACGCCAGGGGCAATGCACCCAGCACCATGGCACCGGTGGTCATCAGAATGGGGCGCAGGCGCAGGGCCGAAGCTTCAACCACCGCTTCCATTACGTCCTTGCCTTGCTGCCGCAGCTGATTGGAAAACTCCACGATCAGGATGCCGTGTTTGGTGATCAGCCCCACCAGCGTGATGAGCCCGATCTGTGAAAACACATTGAGCGTGCCGCCCGTTAGGTGAAGAGCCCCCAGCGCGCCCACCATGCTCAGCGGCACGGCCAGCAAGATGACCAGCGGGTCGACGAAGCTCTCGAACTGCGCGGCGAGCACCAGGAAGATGAACAGCAGCGCCAACACAAACACCAGCGTCAGTGACCCAGCTGAAGCGCGGAACTCGCGGCTGATGCCGTTCAGCTCAGACGAGTAACCCTGAGGCAACACACGCACTGCGGTGTCGTCCATGAACTTCAGCGCCTCGCCCAGCGAATAGCCCGGCGCCAGGTTGGCCGACAGCGCCACCGCACGCCGCTGGTTGAAGTGGTTCAGTTCGCGCGGGCTCACCGATTCGCGCACCTTCACCAGCGATGACAGGGGCACCATGGTTTCGTTGCGCCCGCGCACGAAGATCTTCTCGATGTCGTCTGGCGTGGCACGTCCGCTGGCGGTGGTCTGCACGAACACGTCGTACTGTTCGGCGTCGCGTTTGTAGCGCGTGACAACGCGCCCGCCGAGCATGGTTTCGACGGTGCGCGCCACGGTGTCGACATTGACACCCATGTCGGCGGCGCGCGCGCGATCCACGTCGATGAAGATCTCGGGCTTGTTCAGCTGCAGGTCCATGTCGGGCTGCACGATGCCCGGGTTCTTCTGCATCTCGGCCAGCATCTCCTGCGCCACGCGCGACATGTTCTGGTAGGTGTCGCCGCTGACGATCACGTAGTCCAGCTGACGCGAGCGAAAGCTCTGCCCCAAGCTGGGCGGCGTGACCGGAAATACGGTGATGCCGGGCAGGCCCATCAACTGCGGCAGCAGCTTGCGCGCCAGTTCTTGCGTGGTGATGTCACGCTCGGTCCAGTCCACGGTGCGCAGCACGCCAAAAGCGGTGGACACCTGGCCGCCGCCCATGAACAGGAAGCGGCGGTCAAATTCGGGGTACTGCGCCGTGATACGTTCCAGTTCGTCCAGGTAACGCGCCGTGTACTGCAGCGTGGCCCCATCGGGCGCACGAATGGGCATGGCGATGACGCCACGGTCTTCCATGGGCGCAAGCTCGCTCTTCGCCGTGCTGTACAACCAGGCGCTGCCGCCACCGGAGGCCAGCATGACCACCAACACCACCCAGCGGTGGGCCAGCGTCCAGCGCAAAGCGCGGGCATAGGAAGCGGCCATGCGCACGAGCAGGCTCTCCATCGTGCGATCGAAAGCACCCGGCTTGGGGTTGTGACGCAGCAGCTTGCTGCACAACATGGGCGTCAGCGTCAGCGCCACGAAACCCGACACCAGCACCGCACCGGCCAGCGTGAGCGCAAATTCACCGAACAAACGGCCGGTGCGACCCGGCGTGAAGGCCAGCGGCGCAAACACAGCGGCCAGCGTCAGTGTCATGGCCACCACGGCGAAGCTGATTTCGCGCACGCCCTTGATCGAAGCCTGGAAAGGCGTGAGCCCCTCTTCGATGTGGCGGTAGATGTTCTCCAGCACCACGATGGCGTCGTCCACCACCAGCCCGATGGCCAGCACCAGGGCCAGCAGCGTGATCGTGTTGACGGTGAAGCCGGCCAGGGCGATGAGCGCAAACGAGCCGATCAAGCTGACGGGGATGGTGACCAGCGGAATGACCGAAGCGCGCAGTGTGCGCAGAAAGACAAACACCACCAGCGCCACCAGCACCACGGCCTCGGCCACGGTGGTGTAGACGGCCTTGATCGAGCGGTCGATGAACACCGAGTTGTCGTTGGCCTGCACCACGGTCACGCTGGGCGGCAGGTCGCGCTGGATCTGCGGCATCAGCGCACGCACGCCGTCGGCCACCTCCAGCGGGTTGGCGGTGGCGTTGCGGATGACACCGGTGCTGATGCTGGGCACGCCGTTCAGGCGCACGCGGCTGCGTTCGCTGGCCGCCGCTTCTTCCACCCGGGCCACGTCGCGCAGGCGCACGGTGTAACCACCCACGGTCTTGAGCGCGATGTCGTTGAACTGCGCCACGGTGTTGAGGTCGGTACGCGCGGTGACACTGAATTCGCGCTTTTCGCTTTCGATGCGGCCGGCCGGCACTTCCAGGTTCTGGCGCCGCATGGCGTCTTCGACGTCCTGCACCGTCAGCCGGTACGAAGCCAGCTTGTCGGGGTCCACCCACACCCGCATGGCGTAGCGGCGGTCACCGCCCACCTGCACGTCGGCCACGCCGGGCACGGTTTGCAGGCGCGGCTTGACCACCCGATTGATCAGGTCGGTCAGCTCCAGCGCGCTCATGGTCTCGCTGGTGTAGGCCAGCCAGATGGTGGGCGTGGCATCGGCTTCGACCTTGGCGATGATGGACTCGTCGGCCGCAACGGGCAGCCGGCCGCGCACACGCGCCACGCGGTCCCGCACCTCGGCCGCAGCGGTGTCCGGGTCTTTGCTGAGCTTGAAGCGCACCGTGATCTGGCTCTGCTCGGTGCGCGACACGCTGGTCATGATGTCCACGCCGTCGATGCCGGCGATGGAGTCTTCCAGCGGCTTGGTGACCTGCGACTCGATGACCTCTGAAGAAGCACCCAGCAGCCGCGTGCTGACGTTGACCAGCGGCTCGTCGATTCGCGGGTACTCGCGCAAACTCAGCTGCTGGAAGGACACCAACCCGACCAGGATCAGCAGCAGCGACATCACGCAGGCCAGCACGGGTCTGCGGATCGAGGTTTCTGACAGTTGCATGGTGCGTTCCTGGGGACGGGCGGGTTCGGTCTCAGGGCTGGGTCTCAGGGCTGCGTCATGGCCGGCTTGCCGCCGCTGGCGGCGGGGCCTGCCGGGCGGGCGGCGCCAGCCGAGGCAGCACCGCCAGGCCCACCCGCCCCATCCGCCCCGCGAGCGGCTGCCGGCTTGTCCAGGTCCACCACACGCAAAGGCACGGCGTCGCCACGCAGCAGGCGCGAGTGGCCCGCAGTGACCACCGTGTCACCGGCCACCAGCCCTTCCAGGATCTCGACCTTGCCTGGCAGGCGGGTGCCGATCTTGGCCTCCAGCCGCTGGGATACCGGCTTGCCGTCGGGACCGTTCACGAGCTTGAAGATCAGCTGCCGGCCGCCTTGTGGCACCAACGCTTCTTCAGGCACGACGATGGCCCCTTCACGAACCGAGAACACCACACGCGGCCGCGCAAACATGCCGGGCTTGAGCAGCGTGCCGGGGTTTTCGACACGGGCCAGCACCCGCAAGGCTCGGCCATTGGTGTCCACCAAAGAGTCCACCGCCAGCACGCGGCCCTTGAACTTGCGGTCCGGCAGCGCGTCCAGCGTCAGGTCAACCACCTGGCCGGTGCGCAGGCGGTCGATGGTGCGCTCGGGCAGCGAAAACTGCACGGTCAACGAAGACAGGTCTTCGATGTTGACGATGTCGGCGCCGTCCTTGATGTAGTCGCCCACGTTGACCAGCTTCAGGCCGGCCGTGCCGTCGAAGGGCGCAAACACCTTCAGCCGCGCCAGCTGCGCACGCGCCAGGGCCACCTGGGCTTCGGCCACTTGCAGCGCGGCGCCATTCTGGTCGACCGCGCTCTGGCTGACAAAACTCTGGGCCAGCAGCTCGCGGCTGCGCTCCAGGTTCGTGCGGGCGATGCTGGCCTGGGCGTCGGCCTGTTGCAGCTGGGCGCGCTGCAGCGTGTCGTCCATCTGCACCAGCAACTGGCCGCGGCGCACACGCTGGCCGTCGGTGAAACCCAGAGACGCCACCCGGCCGCTGACCTCGGGCCGCAACATGACGCCCTGGCTGGACCGCAACGAGCCCACGGCGCTGATCTCATCGGTGAGCGTCAGCAATTCGACCTTGGCCACTTCGACCGCGACAGGGCTACCCCCGCCCGGTCCGCCCGCGCTGCGTGCACCAGCAGCGGGCGGGCCACCTTGCGGCGCCAGCGTAACAGCGGCACCCGAGGATGGCGTCTTGCCGTTTTGCCACCACCAGGCAGCGCCAGCAGCAAGGGCGATGCCAACGATGGCCACGACGGTATGGATCTTCTTCAAGGGTTGTTCTCACGCATCCGAGCCAACCGGCTAATGTAACGATTGGTCTTGCGCCGTGCCGGCCTGGGGTCTGTCAGGCCAAGGAGTCCACACCCTTGTTGGCCAGGCGATCGGCCCTTTCGTTGCCCGGGTCACCGGCGTGGCCCTTGACCCAGCGCCAGGTCACGCGGTGGCCCGTGTTCAGCGCATCCAGCCGCTGCCAGAGGTCGACGTTTTTCACCGGCTTGTTGTCAGCCGTCTTCCAGCCGCGCGTTTTCCAGCCGTGGATCCAGGTCGTGATGCCGTCTTTCACGTACGCGCTGTCGGTGTAGATGGTGACGGCGCAGCGTCGTTTCAGCGACGCCAGCGCTTCGATCACCGCCGTCAGCTCCATGCGGTTGTTCGTGGTGAGCGGCTCGCCGCCGAACAGCTCGCGCTCGGCGCCGCCACTTGTCAGCCACGCGCCCCAGCCACCTGGGCCGGGGTTGCCGCGGCAGGCCCCGTCGGCGTAGACCACCACCTGCGTTGCTGGTGCATCGGTCTTCTTCTGCTCGCTCATCGTCCCGTCCGTCATCAACATTCCATGTCCGCCTGCTCACGCTGCCGGTTGGCCAGCACGGCCGGCGCACCGCGCACCTTGCGCCTGTCCTTGCGCACCAGCCCAACCAGGCGCATGCCCCGCACACGCTTGACGGCGACGACAAAGTAGACCGAGCCCAGCACCGGCCACCAGCGGTCACCGATGCGATCCATCCATTCGAAGCGCTGCAGCCAGGCCTCAGACTTCAGCGGCGGTCGCCAGCAGCCGAAGCGGCCGGACTCGACTTCAAAACTCAGCAGCCGCAGCCAGTCGCGCAGGCGCCAGTAGCCGATGAAGTCTCCCGCACTGGGCAGGTACAGGTCCTGGTCACGGCCCAGGCCCATGCCGCGCTTCATATGCCCTGCGCGCTGGCGCAGGCCCCACAAGCTGGCCGGGTTGAAGCCGGCGATGACCACGCGACCCTCAGGCACCAGCACCCGTTCAACTTCGCGCAGCGTCTGGTGCGGGTCGCGTGCCAGTTCCAGCGCGTGCGGCAGCACGACAAGGTCGATGCTGGCATTGGGAAAGGGCAGCGCGTCAAATTCACAATGCAGGCTCAGCGGTTCGACGCCAGACTGGGTGGTGATCTGACTGTCCAGCCGCGGTGGCAGCGCCAGCGACTCGGGCGTGTACAACGTGTCGCTGGCCACCCAGCGGTGTGGCATGCGGTTGGCACGCAGGGCTTGCACTTCGGGCAGGCCCAGCTGCAGGGCATGGAAGCCGAAGGCGTCGGTCACCGCTTGATCCAGGCGCTTCTGTTCCCAGGCCAGCAGGTAACGGCCCGGCGGTGTCTGCAGCCAGGACCCCAACTCTATAATCGACTGCTCTCGCGTCATGAATCTCTTAGCGCTGCCCGCCTTCGCCGACAACTACATCTGGATGTTGCATGACGGCGCGCGCGCCGTGGTGGTGGATCCGGGTGACGCTGCGCCGGTGATGCAGGCACTGGACCGGCTGAATCTGCAGCTGGCCGGCATTCTAGTGACCCACCACCATGCCGATCACACCGGCGGTGTCGACGCGTTGCGCGGCCGCCTGAACGGCCCGGTGTACGGACCGGCTCGAGAGCGCATCCCCAAGCCGTACACCCCGCTGAATGAAGGTGACACGCTGCAGGTGCTGGGCCTGGACTTCACGGTCATCGATGTGCCTGGCCATACCGCCGGCCACATCGCTTATGCCCAACGAGGCACGACACGAGCGCCAACGCAAGAGGCACTGCTGTTCTGCGGCGACACGCTGTTTTCAGCCGGCTGCGGGCGTTTGTTTGAAGGCACACCAGCGCAGATGCACGATTCGCTGTCCAAGCTGAGCGCCCTGCCCGCCGACACCCGCGTGTGCTGCACACACGAGTACACCCTGTCGAACCTGCGATTTGCGGTCGCGGTCGAGCCCGACAACCTGGTGCTGGCCCGTCATCGCCAGCATTGCGAGGCCTTGCGCGCGCAAGGCCTTCCGACATTGCCCTCCAGCATCGCGCTGGAGTGCATGATCAACCCCTTCTTGCGCTGCACCGAACCCGCCGTCGTGGCGGCCGCACAGGCGCAGGGCGCGACGGGCACTTCGCCCGTGGCCGTGCTCGCCGCGCTGCGCGAATGGAAGAACCGCTACTGATGCAGCCAGTGCTTGAGCCCCAGCCCTCCAGACTCCGTTCCCCTGCCCGATGGGCCTGGGCCCTGTGCGTGCTGATGGCAGCCGGTTGTGCCACCGTGACCGAGTCGCCGTCCGGCGACAGCACCCCGGCTCCTGCGCTGGAGATGCCACTACCGGTCGTGCCTGAACCCATGCCGGCGCCGCCGGTCCAGGCGCAGCCCCCCGCCCCTCCTTTGCCGGCGTTGCCGCCATTGCCCATGGGCCGCTGGGACCCCGAACCCGCCGACGCGCGCAGCAGCCTGTGGGACCGCCTGCGCAAAAACTGGTCCATGCCCAATCTCGAAGGCGAGCGGGTGCTCAAGTGGGAGCAGTACTACGCCCGCCAACCCGACTACGTGCAGCGCATGGTGGCGCGCGGGGGTCGCTACCTGTTCCACATCGTCGAAGAGGTCGAGCGGCGCCAGATGCCGGCCGAACTGGCACTGCTGCCCTTCATCGAAAGTGCCTTCAACCCACAAGCCCAGTCACACGCCCGGGCATCGGGCATGTGGCAGTTCATGCCGGCCACGGGCAAGGATTTCGAGTTGCGCCAGAACATCTTCCGCGACGACAGGCGCGATGTGCTGGCCTCGACCCGCGCGGCGCTGGACTACCTGCAGCGCCTGCACGGCATGTTCGACGACTGGCACCTGGCCCTGGCCGCCTACAACTGGGGCCAGGGCAATGTGCAGCGGGCCATAACGCGCAACAAACGCGCCGGCAAACCCACCGACTACGCCAGCCTGACGATGCCCAACGAAACCCGCGACTACGTGCCCAAGCTGCAGGCCATGAAGCACATCGTCGACGCGCCCGAACGCCTGGGCCTGGTGCTGTCACCGCTGGAAAACCACCCGTACTTCATGAGCGTGCCGATCGAACGCGACATCGACGTGGCACTGGCCGCGAAGCTGTCAGGCTTGTCGTTGGATGACTTCCAGGCGCTGAACCCGCAGATGAACCAGCCGGTGATCCTGGCCGCTGGTGTGCCGCACGTGCTGCTGCCCTACGACAACGCCAACCAGTTTGTGCGCGAGCTGGCGCTGCGCACGGGCCAGCTGGCCAGCTGGACGGCCTGGGTGGCGCCGCGCACGCTCAAGCCGGCCGATGCGGCCAAGCTGGTGGGCATGCCCGAAGCGCAGCTGCGCGAGGTCAACCGCATCCCCGCGCGCATGCTGGTGAAGGCCGGGTCCACGCTGCTGGTGCCACGCAGCGCGCTGACCCATGACGACGTGACCAGCCATGTGGCCGACAACGCCACGATGGCCCTCACGCCCGAGGGCCGCGCCCTGCGCAAGGTCACCTTCAAGGCCGGAAAAAAGGGCGACACCGTGGCTGCCGTGGCGCGGCGCTACCGCGTGTCGGCGGCCCATGTGGCGCAGTGGAACGGCGTGGCACCGGGGGCCCGGTTCAGGGCGGGTGAGGCGGTGGTGGTCATGCTGGCACCCGCGCCATCCAGGCGAGCGGCACAGAGCTCGGTGCGTCGAAAAGCCGCGGCGCGGCCGCCGGTCGTTCGGCCGACCGCGCAGGCAGGCAAAGGCAAGTCAGCGAAAAACACCGCCGCCCAGCCGGCCGCTGCACGCCCCCACGTTGCTCAGGCCGCGCCCAGGTAGTCGCGCTTGCCCAGGTCCACACCGCCATGGCGCAAAAGCGCATAAGTGGTGGTCGCGTGGAAGAAGAAATTGGGCAGCACGTAGTGCTTCAGGTAGGCCTCGCCCGTGTAGCGCAAGGGGTCGCCCTGGCGCGTGGGCAGCAGGATTTCCTTTTCTTCAGTGCCGTCGATTTGCACAGCACTGAAGGACTGCACATAGGCGATGGTCTTGCGAACGCGTGCGCGCAGCTCTTCCAGGCTGGCTTCGGTGTCGTCCCACTTCGGAATGTCCTGGCCCGACAGGCGGGCCATGCAGCCCTTGACACCGTCGGTGGTGATCTGGATCTGGCGCGTGAAGGGCAGCATGTCCGGCGCCAGGCGCAGGCCCAGGAAGTTGTTGGCGTCGAACTTGCGGGCTTCGGCATGGGCCTGGGCCTTGTCCAGCCAGACCAGCATGCTGGTGAGGGTGCGCACGAAGATCGGCGCGCTGGCCGAATGCATGGTGATGCTCATGGTCTTGTCTCCTGAAAGATTTGCGGCTCGCGGATGCTAGCGTCAGCCGGCCCACCCCGCAGGAACAGGCAGAATCGGCAGCATCAGGCCCCATGAACATCATCATCCTCGACGACTACCAGGACGCAGTGCGCAAGCTGCATTGCGCGCAGCTGCTGGAGCCCTACCACGCCAAGGTCTTCACCAACACGGTCAAGGGCATCGGTCAGCTGTCGGTGCGACTGCGCGATGCCGAAGTGCTGGTGCTGATCCGCGAACGCACGCAATTTCCACGCGCGCTGCTGGAAAAGCTGCCCAAACTGAAGCTCATCTCGCAGACCGGGCGCGTGGGTTCGCACGTCGATGTCGAAGCGGCCACGCGCCTGGGCATTGCGGTGGCCGAAGGTGTCGGTTCGCCAGTGGCGCCGGCCGAACTGACCTGGGCCCTGATCATGGCTTCGATGCGCCGGCTGCCGCAGTACATCGGCAACCTCAAACACGGCGCCTGGCAACAAAGCGGCCTGAAGGCCGCGTCGATGCCACCCAACTTCGGGGTTGGCCTGGTGCTCAAGGGCAAGACGCTGGGCATCTGGGGCTACGGCAAGATCGGCCGCCTGGTGGCCGGCTACGGCCGTGCCTTCGGCATGCAGGTGCAGGTGTGGGGCAGCGAGTTGTCGCGCGAACGTGCCGTGGCCGATGGCTGCATCGCCGCACCCACTTGCGAGAACTTCTTCGAGACCAGCGACGTGCTGTCGCTGCACCTGCGCCTGACCGATCAGTCGCGTGGCATCGTGCGGCTGGACGCGTTGTCGCGCATGAAGCCCACGGCGCTGCTGGTCAACACCTCGCGCGCTGAACTGCTGGAAGACAACGCCCTGGTGGCCGCACTCAACCGCGGCCGCCCCGGCATGGCCGCGGTGGACGTATTCGAGAGCGAACCGATCCTGCAGGGCCACCCGTTGCTGCGCTTGGAAAACGCCGTCTGCACGCCGCACATCGGCTATGTGGAACAGGACAGCTACGAACTCTACTTTGGCGCTGCATTCGACAACGTCATCAACTTCATCCACAACACACCCACCAACCTGGTCAACCCGCAAGCGCTGAAGGTGCTGCGCTGAACCGTGGCTCAGGCGGCACTTTGCACGGAGTCGTTTGTCGGCCAGCGCGCCGGGTTTTTCGCCGGCACCGCTGGCGCTCTACACCTCGGCCATCTACCCGGGCCAGGCGTTGTTTGCAACCACTGGCGGCGCCATGCTCGCGGCTTCGGGCTTTAGTCAACTGCACTGGCCGGCGCTGGCCTTCATGGGCCTGGCGCTGGCGCTGAGCCTGTGGCTGGGCCGGCGCATGAATGTCCAGGTGGTGCATGCCTGACTTCGCTGCCCCATCGGCACACGCATCGACCGCGCGGCCGGCTCGGGTGGCCGACCTGTTCTGGGCCTTCAATCGGCTGGCCTTGCAGGGTTTTGGCGGTGTGCTGCCGGTGGCGCAGCGCGAACTGGTGGAGCGCCTGCACTGGTTGACCCGCGAGCAGTTTCTGGAACTGCTGTCCTTGTCGCAGGTTCTGCCGGGGCCCAACATCATCAACCTGGGGCTGATCCTGGGCGACCGCTTTCTTGGCTGGCGGGGTGGCGTGGCCGCAGTGGCTGGCTTGATGCTGGCCCCGACGGCCTTGGTGCTGGCGCTGGCCGTTGCTGCCACCCGGTTCAGCGGCGTGCCGCAGGTCAGCGGCGCCTTGCGTGGCATGGGCATCGTGGCCGCCGGGCTGATCCTGAGCACGGCCTTGAAGCTGGCGCCTGGGCTGCAGCACAACATCGTGGGCAGGCCTGCCGCTGCGGCCCTGGTGGCACTCACCGTGCTGGCCATCGGCGGCTTGCGCTGGCCGCTGGCGGCCGTGGTGCTGGGCCTGGGTGCTGTTGCCGTCGCCTGGGCCTGGCGGCGCAGCGCAACATGATGGGCTGGTCCGCCATCGTGTGGGGGCCGCTGGGCATCGGGCTGTCCGAGTGGACCCAGCTGTTTTTGCACTTCACGACGCTGTCGCTGCTGGCCGTGGGTGGCGCCATCGCCACCGTGCCCGACATGCAACGCTTCGTCGTTGAAGACAAGGGCTGGCTCAGCGATGCCCAGTTCAGCAACTGCATCGCGCTGGGCCAGGCCGCTCCCGGGCCCAACGTGCTGTTTGTCGCCGTCATCGGTTTCAGCGTGGGCGGCCTTGCGGGGGTAGTGGCCACGCTGAGCGGCACCTTGTTGCCGTCCACCACGCTGGCCCTGGCGGCATCGCGTTGGGGCAACCGCAACCAGCTCTCGCGCGGCCTGCGTGCTTTCACCTCGGGCCTGGCGCCGCTGACCATCGGCTTGTTGCTGGCCACAGGCTGGATCCTGCTGCAGCCCGTGGGCTGGCATTGGCAACCCGCCTTGCTGGTGGCCGGCACGCTGCTGCTGATGATGCGCACACGGCTCAGCCCCCTGTGGGCCATTGCGGCCGGTGCGCTGGCCGGGGCCATGGGGTGGGTGTGATGTGTTGTGGGTGTGATGTGGTGGCTGTGATCGCGCTGCCTGCATCCGGCAGCGCCGACCCTGCGTAGCCCGAGCATGACTTCTGCCCGTTCACCCACACGCCGCCCAGCATGCCTGTTGGTGCAAGCCACATCGACGCTGCTTCTCGTCTACTTGGGCCTCTTGGCGCTGCTTTGGTGGAAGCAGGAGACCCTGCTCTTTCTGCCGCAGACCCTGCCGGCAGAACACCGCTTCGATCGTGGCGTCGACGTGCACGAAACCTGGGTCGACGTGCCCGGCGCACGACTGAACGCGCTGCACCTGCGCCTGCCCCAGCCTGCCGGCGTCGTGTTCTTCCTGCACGGCAACGGTGGCAGTCTGGACAACTGGTTCGTCAACCTCGACATCTACCGCCGCGCGAACTTCGATCTGTTCATGATCGACTACCGCGGCTACGGCAAGAGCACCGGCCAGATCGACAGCGAAGCGCAATTGCATGCCGACGTGCGCGCCGCATGGCGCAGCATCTCGGCGCAGTATGCTGGCCGGCCACGTGTGTTCTTCGGCCGATCACTGGGCACCGGTCTGGCGGCGGCGCTGGCAGCCGAGGTGCAGCCCGAGCTGACGCTGCTGGTCTCGCCCTACTTCAGCATGCAGGCCCTGGCCGCCGAGCACTACCCGTGGGTGCCCGGTGCGTTGCTGCGCTACCCGCTGCGCAGCGACCTGCTGCTGCCGCAACTGCGCGGTCCGGTGCTGCTGGTGCATGGCGCACGCGACAGGCTGATCGACCCCTCGCACAGCCGGCGCCTGCTGGCCGTGCGTCCCCAGTCGCGCCACGTGGTGGTGGCCGACGCCGGGCACAACGACCTGCAGCGTTTTGCGGCCTATTCGGACGCGCTGGCGGTGGCTTTGGCGGCTTTGAAGCCGCCCTGAGCCTGCCGGCCACTGTCAGCCGCGCCGCTGGCGCAAGGCCTCAAACAGGCACACGCCAGCGGCCACGCTGACATTCAGACTTTCCACCGCGCCTTGCATGGGGATGCGCACCAGCTCGTCGCAGGTCTTTTGCGTCAACTGGCGCATGCCCGTGCCTTCGGCGCCCAGCACCAGGGCCACAGGGCCGCTCAGGTCGACGTCGTAGATCGTCTTCTCGGCGTCTTCGCTGGTGCCGATGACGCGGATGTCGCGGTCTTTCAACTCGCCCAGCGTGCGCGCCAGGTTGGTCACCATCAGGTACGGCACGGTCTCGGCGGCGCCACTGGCCACCTTGGCCACCGTGGCGTTCAGGCCCACGGCGTGGTCCTTGGGGGCGACGACGGCGTGCACGCCAGCGCCATCGGCCACACGCAGGCAGGCGCCCAGGTTGTGCGGGTCGGTCACGCCGTCCAGCACCAGCACCAGCGGCGGGCCTTGCACGACGTCCAGCACCTCGTCCAGCGAATGGCGGGCCGCCAGCGGCGACACTCGCGCCACCACGCCCTGGTGGCGGGTGTTGCCGGCCAGCTGGGCCAGGCGGTCGGCGTCGCTGTCCACCACCTTGACGCCGGCATCTTGTGCACGCTGCACAAATTGCCGCATGCGGGCGTCGCGCCGCGTCGTGTCGACGTGGATCTCGGAGATGGACGCGGCTGCGGTCTTCAGCCGCACGGTGACGGCATGGAAACCGAACAGGACCTTGGTGCTCATCGCCTGATCGTAGCCCGGCCCCAGCGCCGGCTTACCACCAGCCCAGCGCGCGACCGGCCAGGATGGCGCCAATGAAAACCGGCTGGTGCAGCATGTAGAAGCTCAGGCTCCAGCGGCCCAGAAGCGCCAGCGGTTGCAGTGCCGACGGCACGGGGTCGGCCAAAATTTCTGGCCGGTTCTTGAGCAACCACTGCCCTGCGGCCAGACCCCACAACATCACACCCAGCCAGGGCAACAGCGGCACATAGTCTTCGGTCAACGGCTTGTGCGTGACCAGGCCGATCCAGCTGAGCCAGGGCGCGTCGAAAAAGGGGCTTTGCACCAGCCGCGGCAAGAGCAGCGCCACAGCGCCCAGCAGCCAAAGCCAGCTGCCCAGCGGCGCAGCCAGGCGGCACACGATCAACATCACCGCAATGCCATGCAGCACGCCGAAGAAGATCCAGCTGCGCGGAAACATGATGGCCGAACCCACGCTGACCAGCACGGCGCACAGGGCCACCTGGCCCCAACGCTTCCAGAAGCGCGCCCAGCCCTGTCCGGCCTGCAGCGCCACTGCCTGACCCAGCCCGGCGCTGAACAAGAAGAGGCTCACGATGCACACCCGCTGCGTCGTCCACAGCGGGTCGCGGTGGAAGCTGTGGCGCGGATCGAAGAAGCCGTAGTGATTCAGATCGAAGGCCAGGTGGAAAGCCGCCATCCAGACCATGGCCAGGGCGCGCAACACATCCAGGCGGTCGAAGCGTTGCGCCTTCACTCGGTCTTCTCGTAGACGTCGGTGAAACGCTGGCCGTCCCAGGCATACAGCAGGTAGGCCGCGTGCAGACAGACGCTGGCGCCTCGCGGTTTGAACAGGCCCACGCACTGGCCGCCGGCGTGCCGCACGCTGCGGTAGACCACCCCGGCCGAGCCCGCCTGTTGAAGCCGAGCACCCAGGGCCTGTGAGGTGCCATAACTGTCGGGGTCGTAGACTGCCGCTTCCACGCTGCCTTCGCGCCTCAGGTCATGCAGGCGCGCATCGATGGCCACGGCATACAGGCGCATCGGCAGGTGCAGCGGCCCTTGGCGCGTGTCGGCCAGGAATCGGCCGTGGTGGTGCCGTGTTTCGGCCATCGCGGTGGCGCGATCCTTCGCGGCATAGAAGACGCCAAAGTGGCCCGCCGAGAAGCGGCTGCCCAGCACGTTGACATGCGTGAAGGCGGCCATGATGGGACCGCTGCCGGGGCCGTACAGGCGCTGCTCGCGTGGCACCCGTTCGATCTGGCCCAGGTCGTTGCGCGCACGTTCGTTGCTCATGGCCTCCAGCGCATAGAGCGCGTCGAAGTCTTCGGCAGCGGCGACACGGTCGAACAGGTTGACGGCCGGGTATCGCGTGGGCACGATTCGGCAAGCTTGCTGCCAGCGCACACGGCGCTGGATCAGCTCGCCGGTCGGCTCATCGGTCAGCTCATCAGACGGTGCAGCCGGCGGCGCAGCCTGGGCAAGCGCCGCCTGGGCAGCAGTCAGGACCAGCCCCCGCCGCGCACGCTGTCCAGGTAGCGCCGCACCAGGTTGAGGTCGCTCACATTGCCGGCCAGCATGCGCGCCAGCGCCGTACCGCCGGCAAAAGGCGCGGCGCCGTTGGGCTGGCGCACCCAGGCGTCGGCGACTGCTGAATCAGGCAGCAGGATCTGCAGGCTCTTGTAGATGCCCAGGATGTTGGACAGTCGCTCCAGCGTGTCACGCGACAGCGTGGCCTTTTCGGGCTGCTTGCGCCAGGCGAAGAAGGTCGATCGTGGCGGTTGGCCCAACAAGGCCAACTGTTCGTCCACGTTCAACGCCCAGGCCTGCGCGATGCGGGCAAAGGCCCGCAGACCTGCCGCCGCCATCTGTTCCGGTGACACCGGCGGCGCAAGTTCAGGGCTGAGGACAGCGTTCATCGAAGAATCCAGTTTTGGACTGATGTTCGATCATAGTCCAGCAAAGAACTCTCCGCCAGTGAACAGCCATCCCGTGCACCCGGCCATTGGCCGGGCGCTGGAGACGTCAGCGCCTGGGCGGCCCGCCGCGCGAGGCCGCTGGTCGGCCACCTGGCCGGCCCCCGCCACCGCCACCGCCGCCACCACCACTGCCACCCGGACGACCACCGCCCGAAGGCCGCCCCGATCCGGCACGGCCACCGCCACCACCACCGCCGCCGCCCGAACGGCCACCGCCGCCCCCATGGCGCTGCGTGCCACCCACGCCGATGGTCATGCGACCCAGCACGATGGGCTCGGCCTTCTCGCCCGTTGGCGGCTCGAAGCCCGCCACCGCTTCACGCGGGATGCTGCGCTTGATGAGGCGTTCGATGTCCTTCACGAACACCTCTTCGTCCAGGCACACCAGCGAGATGGCCTCGCCGGTGGCGCCGGCGCGGCCGGTGCGGCCGATGCGGTGCACGTAGTCTTCGGGCACGTTGGGCATCTCGAAATTCACCACGTGCGGCAGCTGGTCGATGTCGATGCCACGCGCGGCGATGTCGGTGGCCACCAGCACCTGCAGGTCGTTGGTCTTGAAGTCGGCCAGCGCCTTGGTGCGCGCCGTCTGGCTCTTGTTGCCGTGAATGGCCATGGCGCTGATGCCCTGGTCGTTCAAGTACTCGGTCAGGCGGTTGGCGCCGTGTTTCATGCGCGTGAAAACCAGCACCTGGTGCCAGTCACCGCTCTTGATCAGGTGCGCCAGCAGGTCCTTCTTGCGTTCACGGCCCACGGGGTGGATCTTCTGCGCGATGTTCTCCGCGGTCTGGTTGCGGCGCGCCACTTCGATCAGCGCAGGGGCGTTCAGCAGCTTGTCGGCCAGATTCTTGATCTCGTCGCTGAAGGTGGCGCTGAACAGCAGGCTCTGCTTCTTGGCCGGCAACACCGCCAGCACCTTCTTGATGTCGTGGATGAAGCCCATGTCCAGCATGCGGTCGGCTTCGTCCAGCACGAAGATCTCGACGTGGCTCAGGTCCAGCGTGCGCTGCTGGTGGTGGTCCAGCAGACGGCCGGGTGTGGCCACCAGGATGTCCACGCCCTTGCGCAGGCGGTCGATCTGCGGCGACATGCCCACACCGCCGAACATGACCATGCTGGTCAGCGGCAGGTACTTGCCATAGGTGCGCACACTTTCTTCCACCTGCGCCGCGAGTTCACGCGTGGGCGTGAGGATGAGGCAGCGGACGCGCACACGCCCCCGAGCGTCCTTTACCGCAGGGACGGCGGACAAGCGCTGCAGCATCGGCAGCACAAAGCCCGCCGTCTTGCCGGTGCCGGTTTGTGCGCCGGCCAAGAGGTCTCCGCCCTTGAGCACTTGCGGAATGGCTTGCACCTGGATGGGCGTGGGGGTGTCGTAGCCGTGGTCGTGAACAGCACGCAGCAGCGGCTCGGCCAGGCCGAGATCAGTAAAAAGCATGGGATGGGGCCTGGGTAGGCCGTGGTTCGCTGCCTGCTGTCACCCGTTGCGGGTGCACCAGTCGGGTAGGCGCGAAGAGGTCGGATTGTCGGAATCGACCGCGCCGCGATGACTGGAAGCCACGGCGCAAGCCTGCATTCTACGCGACGGGCATCAGCTGATGCCCGTTCAAGCGCAGCCAACCCCGCGCAATTCGGTAGATCGCCCACACACCCAGCAGGAACAGGCCGACCACCCAGGTGCCAATGCCGATCAACACCACCGTCAGGGGCAAGGACACCAGGGCCACGAGCACGGCCCAGGCCAGCGCAAACCAGAAGGTGCGGATCTGCCAGGTGAAGTGCGACTCCAGCCAGGTGCCGCGCACATCGCTGCGCTTCACGTAGTTGATGATGACCGCGATGATCGATGGCCAGCCAAACAGGAAGGAACCCAGCACGCTAGCTGCGCCGAATGCCCCGATGGCCAGGCCCAGCGCGTGCAGCGCATACACCAGGTGCGTCAGCCGCACCAGCGAGGCGGGGGCTTCGACGGTCACTGTGGACGAGTTCATCGCGATTCCTTCCCCGCCACGACGGCCGGCTCATGGGGACATGGGGCGTCCCGGCCCGACTTCAAGGCCGCAGCACGGACTCGGGCTTCGCCGAAGCTGCGGTGAACACAAGCTGCAAGCTCGCGCGTCCGGGATAATCGCGGGTTTTGCGTCAGCAACCGGAACTCCTCCCGCCATGGCCCAGTACGTATTCACCATGAACCGCGTCGGCAAGATCGTGCCGCCGAAGCGGCAGATCCTGAAGAACATCTCGCTGTCGTTCTTCCCGGGCGCCAAGATCGGCGTGCTGGGTGTCAACGGCTCAGGCAAAAGCACGCTGCTCAAGATCATGGCCGGCGTGGACAGGGAATTTGAAGGTGAAGCCGTGCCCATGCCCGGCCTCAACATCGGTTACCTGCCGCAGGAACCGCTGTTGCCCGCCGAGAAGACAGTGCGCGAGGTGGTGGAACAAGGCGTCGGCGGTGTGCTGGCGGCCAAAAAACGGCTGGACGAGGTCTACGCCGAATACGCCGATGAAAACGCGGACTTCGACAAGCTGGCCGCCGAGCAGGCCGAGCTGGAAGCCATCATCGCCGCCGCCGGCAGCGAAAACACCGACCTGCAGCTTGAACTGGCTGCCGATGCACTGCGCCTGCCACCCTGGGACGCCGTCATCGGCGTGCTGTCGGGCGGCGAAAAGCGCCGCGTGGCGTTGTGCCGCCTGCTGTTGAGCAAGCCCGACATGCTGCTGCTCGACGAGCCCACCAACCACCTGGACGCAGAAAGCGTCGAATGGCTCGAGCACTTTCTGCAGCGCTTCCCCGGCACCGTGGTGGCCATCACCCACGATCGTTATTTCCTGGACAACGCCGCCGAGTGGATTCTCGAACTCGACCGTGGCGCCGGCATTCCCTGGAAGGGCAACTACTCTGATTGGCTGGAGCAGAAACAAAAGCGCCTGGAGGTCGAACAGAAGGGCGAAGACGCGCGCGCCAAGGCGATGAAGGAAGAACTGAAATGGGTGCGCTCCAACGCCAAGGGCCGCCAGACCAAGAGCAAGGCCCGCCTGGCGCGATTTGAAGAGCTGAGCGACGTCGAATACCAGAAGCGCAACGAGACCAACGAAATCTTCATCCCGGTGGCCGAGCGCCTGGGCAACGAAGTGATCGAGTTCGTCGATGTCTCCAAGAGCTTCGGCGACCGCCTGCTCATCGACAAGCTCAGCTTCAAGGTGCCGCCCGGTGCCATCGTCGGCATCATCGGCCCCAACGGCGCGGGCAAGTCCACGCTGTTCCGCATGTTGCAGGGCGTGGAAAAGCCCGACAGCGGGGAAGTCCTGATCGGCAAGACAGCGCAGCTGGCCTTTGTCGACCAGAGCCGCGAAAGCCTGGACGGCGGCAAGACCGTCTGGGAAGACGTCTCCGGCGGCCTGGACAACATCATCGTGGGCAAGTTCGTGATGCCCAGCCGCGCCTACCTGGGCCGCTTCAACTTCAAGGGCAACGACCAGCAAAAGATGGTGGGCAACCTGTCGGGCGGCGAACGCGGCCGCCTGCACCTGGCCAAGACCCTGGCCAAGGGTGGAAACGTGCTGATGCTGGACGAACCGTCCAACGACCTGGACGTGGAAACGCTGCGCGCGCTGGAAGAAGCGCTGCTGGAATTTGCCGGCAGTGCCATGGTCATCAGCCACGACCGCTGGTTCCTGGACCGCATCTGCACCCACATCCTGGCCTGCGAAGGCGACTCACAATGGTTTTTCTACGCCGGCAACTACCAGGAATACGAA
>Ga0105048_10003310_pt1 | contig 26400 bp, 22 predicted proteins | sample MAT05_FD_78382 | JGI IMG/M metagenome (GOLD analysis project Ga0105048, IMG submission 78382) | Freshwater microbial communities from Lake Fryxell liftoff mats and glacier meltwater in Antarctica - MAT-05 | ecosystem: Environmental > Aquatic > Freshwater > Ice > Liftoff microbial mat | place...
CCCACAGCACCACCAGCACCGGCCACCAAACGGAGGCCACCACGGTGAATAGCGCCAATACCCCCAACGATGCGACCGACCATACGAAAGAGTTGGTGCGAACATACGCGCAGCTCAAGCCGACCACCAGCAGAGCCAAAATTAATTGAAGCGTGTGCATATCTTAAGTGACCTATAAATGTTCTTAGAGAGTTGCCAAAAATTGGCTTGTTGCATTTAAAAACTGGGTGTTGCGATCGCCAACCAGCATGTGCGACGCCTGCTCGATTTCAACGTGCGAGGCGTGCGGAACGAGGGTTAGAAATTCTTGTATTGCCGCCGGGCTGACCACGTCACTGAGCGCACCAGAAACCAGCAAAGTAGGCAGCTGCAAACGCTGGGCGGCGGCACTCAGGCGCGCCATGTACGGCGTGGCCGAGGCCTGGATGGAGTCAAGCAGGCGCGGGTCCCAATGCCAGCGATAGCGGCCATTAGGCTGAAGGCGCAGGTAGCGACCCAGCGAGCCTGAATCGTGGCGCGCGGCGCGCTGTGGCAAATAATCTTGCACCAGCGTGAGCGCCTCCTCGATCGATGAAAAACCATCAGCTTTGGCGCGCATGAACTGCAAGATGCGCTCGACGCCTGCGGTTTCCCAGCGCGGCGCGATATCCACCAGCACCAGCGCGCGAAACGGGTTGCGCGCAAATTCGCCCGCTGCGAGCATGCCGAGCAAGCCGCCCATGCTGGCGCCGATCAAGACAGGGGGGCGGCTGAACGTGTCGAGTACGCGCTGCAAGTCGTCGAGAAAATGATCGAGCTGATAGTCGGCGCTTGCTGACCAATCTGAGTCGCCGTGGCCGCGCGCGTCGAGCGTGACCGCCTGAAAACCTGCTTGCGCGAGCTTGTGGGCTGATTCTTCCCACGCCAAGCGCGTTTGCCCAAAGCCGTGGGTCAGCAAAATCGGCTGGCCCGTTTGCGGTCCGAAGCGCTCGATCACCAGCCGCCCAAGATCCGCCCGCGTAACCGTCTCACGGCTGCGTTGAATCGAGGAAGGCGCGTCAATGACCATACGCCAGAGTATGGAAGTGCGCTTGTGTAAGAGTCAATACGGCGGCGTATGGAGATTGCGATGACCGCCGCGCACCGCTAGGATGATTCCATGTGCAGCGCAAACGTCGTAAAAATTGAACGTCCCCGTTTGACCGAAAGCGATTGGGAGCGCGCGGCGCTGGAGCTGATCGCCGATGAAGGCGTGGCCGCTGTGGCGGTAGAAACCTTGGCGCGACGCCTGGAAGTGACCAAGGGCAGCTTTTATTGGCATTTTCAAACCCGCGATGCCCTGCTAAAAGCGGCGCTTGAGCGCTGGGAAGAACACGACGCGCTAGCGCTGGCTGGCATGGCGCGCGAAGTCAGCGATCCGCGCTCGCGGCTGCGCGAGCTGTTTCGGCGCACCTCCAAACGACGCACGCTGCACGCAATCTATTCAGCGTTGATTGCTGCGCGCGATCATCCAATTGTCGGGCCGTTTATGACCCGCATCACCGAGCGGCGCATGGCGTTTTTGGCCCTTGGATTTCGCGAGCTGAACATGCCGGCTGATCAAGCCGACCACCGCGCGCGCCTCGCTTATGCGGCCTACGTTGGGTTTTTGCAGCTCACGCCACATTCGACGTCGGCGAAATTATCCATCGGCGCGTTCGATGACTACGTCGAACACATGATCGAAACATTGATTCCGTGATTCGAGAGATCGCACCATGATCGCGCCTACTGCACTAAGTTCGCTGTTTGTCACCGGCACCGATACCGGCGTTGGTAAAACCTACATCGCCTGCCAGCTGTTGCGCCATTGGCAGCAGTTTGGGTTTTGCGTGGCGCCGATGAAACCAATCGCAAGCGGCGCTGAGCGCGTTAACGATCAATTGCTTAACGACGATGTCAGCGAGCTAATGTGTGCGAGCGGTCGCGCGTGGCCCGCGCATCTGGTCAATCCATATTGTTTTGAGCCGCCGATTGCCCCGCATATCGCCGCTGAGTTGGCGCATCAGGAAATCAAACTCAACCCTATTTTGCAGGCCTACGCGCTGCTCGCGGCACAAAGCGACGCGGTGATCGTCGAAGGCGCTGGCGGCGTTCTGGTGCCTTTAAGCACCACACTGCTGATGACCGATCTGATTCGCGCGCTTGAACTGCCGGTGCTGCTGGTGGTCGGCTTGCGTTTGGGCTGCATCAACCACGCGCTGCTGTCGGTGAGCGCCATTGAGCGCGCTGGTCTCAAGCTTGAAGGCTGGGTGGGCAATCACCTAAGTGCCGAGCCGATGCTTGAAGTCGAGCGCAATTTATTAACGCTCAACGCGCGAATCGACGCACCGTGCTGGGGCGTTGAGGCCTATCTGGTTGACAAAAGCGCTAACATTTCGCCATCCCTCCCACCAACTTAATGAGGCCTTAAGCCATGTCGCTGACGATCCACTACACCGCCCATGCAACTGCTTCCGGCGGGCGCAACGGCCACACCGAAAATGCGGACAAAGTAGTCAGCGTCGATTTGTCGATTCCAAAGGCAATGGGCGGCGCGGGCACGCCGGGCACCACCACGCCTGAAGACCTGTTCGCGGCGGGCTACGCGGCGTGCTTCGGCAGCGCGTGTGAGTTCATCTCCAAGCAGCTCAAACTAGCGCCGAGCCATATCCAAATTGACGCAGCCGTTGGCATTGGCTCGCGCAGTGAAGGCGGTTTCGGACTCAAAACCGACTTGACTGCCACAATCACCGGCTTAAGCCAGGCGGACGCGGAAAAACTGGTCCACGCCGCGCATCAGGTGTGCCCGTATTCAAACGCCACGCGCAACAACATGGAAGTGGGCCTGACCATCAAGGTGCTCTAAAAGTTTGGCTTTTTCTCCTCCGCGTCAAAGCGCGCCACGCATTCAACGATCTCGCGCTTGGCGTCTTCAGCGCCGCGCCAGCCAATTACCTTGACCCACTTTCCTCTTTCCAAGTCTTTGTAATGTTTGAAAAAATGCTCGATTTGGTCACAGGTCAATTCGGGCAGGTCACTAAAATTCGCCACCTGGCGATACAGCGGGGTGACTTTGGTAATCGGCACGGCAATCAGCTTGCTGTCGTCGCCAGCGTCGTCTTCCATTTTGAGCATGCCGATGGGCCGACAGCGCACCACGCAGCCGGGAATCAGCTTGACCGGCATCACCACCAGCACGTCGAGCGGATCGCCATCGCCGCACAGCGTGTGCGGGATGTAGCCGTAATTGCACGGATAGCGCATCGCCGTAGACAGCATGCGGTCGACAAAAATTTGTCCAGACGATTTATCCACTTCATATTTGACCGCCTCGGAATCCAACGGAATCTCAATGACAACGTTAATTTCGTGTGGCACGTCTTTGCCGGTGGGGACTTGGTCGAGACTCATGGTTAGCGCTCAATGGAGGGTGTGAGCGAATAGTATTACCCGGTCTTGCCGCGAAGTTATGGGTCACGCATGAAATCCGCCGATGCTTAAAGCCTTAATCGCCGACGACGAAGAGCCCGCGCGGCTGCGTTTGCGCGCGCTTCTTGAGGAGCTTGGTTTGCAGATCGTCGCGCTCGCAACGACCGGCAGCGAGGCCGTCGCGATGGCGACGTTGCACCTGCCGGACGTGGTGTTTTTGGACATCCGCATGCCCGGCTTGGATGGCCTGGCGGCCGCCGAACAGCTGGCCGCCTTGGCCCGTCCGCCGCAGCTGGTATTTTGTACGGCTTACGACCAGCACGCGTTGCAAGCATTTGATTTGCAAGCGGTTGATTATTTGGTAAAGCCGATCCGCCGTGAGCGCTTGGCCGCCGCGGTGGCGCGCTTGAGCAAGCGACCAAGTGAGGCGACGCCCGCGCGCACCCAGCTCAGCGCAACCGTCGGTGGCGCGCTGCGCCTGATGCCTGTGGAGGAAGTGCTGTACTTTCAATCTGAGGAAAAATACGTGCGCGCGCTGGGTCTCAAAACCTCGCTGCTGCTCGAGCAATCGTTGAAATCGCTCGAAGATGAATTTGGCGAGCGCTTTGTGCGGATCCATCGCGGCGTGCTGGTGGCGCCGCACGCGGTGCTAGAACTCAAACGTCGCGCGGATGGGGAAGTGGTGATCAAGATCCGCGGATTGGGTGTGGAGCTTGAAGTGTCGCGGCGCAACTTGCCGCAAGTTCGCGCGCAGCTCAAAACACGATGAGCATGCGCGTGCGCATCGCCACCCGAAAATCGGCGCTCGCGCTGTGGCAGGCCGAGCATGTTGCCGCGCTGCTGCGCGCGCAGTTCGGCTGGCACGTCGAGCTGCTGGCTTTGTCCACGCGCGGCGACGAGCAGCTCGATCGATCACTTGCGACGATCGGTGGCAAAGGCTTGTTTTTGAAAGAACTCGAGCTTGCGCTCGCGCGCGGCGATGCAGATCTCGCGGTGCATTCGATGAAAGACGTGCCGATGGCGCTCGATGAACACTTCGAGATCGCCGCGCTGCTTGAATCAGAAGACCCCTACGATGCGCTGGTCAGCCCGCGCTTTGGCTTGCTAGCGGCGCTGCCCGAGGGCGCTAAAGTGGGCACTTCTAGCTTACGGCGGCAGGCGCAACTGCGCAGATTGCGCCCGGATTTGCGCTTGTTTGACGTGCGCGGCAACGTCAACTCACGCCTGCACAAGCTCGACAGCGGCGAGTTTGATGCGCTGATCCTGGCGGTGGCCGGACTCAAACGCCTTGGGCTTGAATCACGGATTGCGCAGACTTTGCGGCCACCGGATTTTTTGCCAGCAGTGGCACAAGGCGTGATCGGCATCGAGATTCACGCGCTTAGAGCCGATTTGCGCTCCTCGCTGCTCAAGCTGCAACACGAGCCGACCGCAGTGCGCGTGCGAGCGGAGCGCGCGATGAATCTGGCCCTGCATGGCTCATGTCATGTGCCGGTCGCTGCGCATGCGCTGTTAAATGGCCTGCACTTAAGCCTAACCGGTGCGGTCGGCGATCCGGGAACTGGCGAGCTGATCGTTGCCCAGCTCGACGGCTTAAGCGCGGCACCCGAGTTACTCGGCGCGAACGTGGCGGCACGCCTGCTCGCGCTAGGCGCTGGCCGAATCTTGGCGAACTATGCCCACTAAGGGTTGCGTGCTGAACACCCGCCCGAGCGGACAAAATTTTCAGTTAAGCGAAGTACTGCGCGCGCACGGCTTGAGCGTTATTGAGCAGCCCCTGCTTGCGATCAGTGAGGTGCTCGATTCGGACCTCGCCCGAGAGCAATTGCGCGCGGCAAGCCAATTTGACGCTTGGATTTTTGTCAGCACTAACGCCGTTGATCGCGCGGCGCGCTTACTCGAACCACCCACGCTGCTAACGCCGCTGCTGGTGGCTGTGGGCGAGGCAACTGCCGCGCTTGTGCTCGAACGTTTTGGCCGCGGCGCGTTGACGCCGCTCGATCGCGCCGACAGCGAAGGCGTATTGGCGCTAGCGGAGCTACACAACTTGCGCGATGTGGCGCTGATCGGTGCGCTAGGGGGTCGCGATACGATTGCCGAAGGCTTGCGCGCGCGCGGCACGCGGGTCGAGGAGATTTCGGTGTATCGGCGAATTGCGGCGCAGTGGTCGGACGTAAATATCCATGCGCTGCGTGCCAATGCGCAAACGCGACTGCTGGCAACCAGCGCGCAATCGGTCACTGAACTCGCCCTGCGCTTGCGTGAATTTGATCTCACCGCGCTGTTCGATGCGCCGTTGATTGTGCCGAGCGAGCGGGTCCACGCACACGCTGGAAAGGTGGGATTTTCGCAAGTGCTGAGCGCGCTCGGGGCAAGCCACGCGCAGCTCCTCGCAGCGGTGCTGCTAACATTCAAGCATGACCAACCTCGCTGATCTGCCAGTATCCACCTCGCCAGCGGCGACGGATTTACCTAAACGCACCGCGTTGGCGCGACCCAAACGACGCGGCCCGTGGCTGCTGCTTGGCCTGCTGGTGTTGATCGTCGCAAGCGCGAGCGCTGGGTTTTATTGGGCGTCCAAGCGCAGTGAAGCGCAGTTTGGCGCCGCCCGCGCGGAGCTCGAGTTGCTGATCAAGCGCGCGAGCGCTGCGGCTGCACTCGCAGATACCCGCCTGACGCAAACCGAGGATCGGATGGCTGCGCTAGAAGCGGCGCGGGTGATTACCGAGTCGGCGCAAACTCAGGCCATCGCGCGCGTCGAAGGCTTGAGTGCGCGGGTCGATAGCGCGATCTCAGCGGTAAGCCGGGCAACGCAGGCACAGCCGAGTTCGCTCAGCTTAAAGCTCGACGACGTACAGTTTTTGCTATCGCAGGCCCACATCCGCTTGAGCCTCGCCGGTGACGGCAGCAGCGCGCTGAAGGCGCTCAAACTGGCGCGCGCCAATCTGCTGGGCGTTAGTGACCCGAGTTACCTCGGCTTTGTGGCTGATATAGATGCCGCGATCAGCGAGCTCGTCTCAGCGCGACCGCTCGATCGGGGTGCACTTGGCGCTGAGATCGAAACGGCGATCATCGATGCAGATCAGCTGCGCCTGCGCGGACCCGCGCGCGCAGCTGAGGCAACCGAGACTTGGCGATCGCGCCTGCGCGCCACGCTCGATCGCTATTTTGTGATTGAACGCGAAGGCGCTCGAGCGGCTGCACGCGGCTTGAGTGAGGCAGAGCTGGTCAGCCAAATCAAGGCGGGACTGCGTCTCGCGCGCCTTGCGGCATTGAGCGCCGATCAAGCCACCTTCAATGCGGCACTGGCAGGCTTGAGCCCGCTGCTGCTGGAGTTCGATGCGCAATTAGAAGCACGGATTCAGTTGGCCAAGCAATTGGCGCGCTGGCAAAAAACCGAGCTCAACACGCGTGCGCCGGCACTAGGCGCGCTGGTGGAGCGTTTTGCGCGGCTCAAAACGCTGGATCCGAGCGCTTAAGGTGCGCACTTTTAGCCTGTATTTGTTGGCGCTGCTGGCGGTCATTTCGGCGATGCTGCTGGGCCATGCTTTTGGTCGCGATCCGGGCTCTGTGCTGATTCGCGTCGCCGGTTGGCGCATCGAGACCACGCTTGCCGGCTCGCTGCTCGGCGCACTCGGCTTGAGCGTGCTCGGCTATCTGCTGTATCTGCTGCTGCGCTGGCCGATTGCGCTGTTTATTGGCTATCGACGCAAGCGCGCGCGCAACTTCTTTGATGAAGGCCTAAGCGCACTCTACGAAGGACGCTTCAAGCGCGCGGAACGCTCACTGGTGCTGGCTGGCACGCGCGGTCGGCACGCCCAGTTAGCTTGGATCGGCGCGGCGCGCGCGGCATTTGAGCAAGGCAAGCTGGAGGCGATGGATAGCTATTTGAGCCGGGCGCAAGTTGCGGGCATTCATCCCAATTCGGTACGCCTAACCCGCGCGCATTTGCTGTTTGAAGGCAAAAACTATGCGCCTGCTGCCGAGATTCTTGAAGCCCTGCTAAGCGAGGAGCCCAAGCATGTTTACGCGCTTAAATTGCTCGCCCGCGTGCTCCAAGCGGACGGTCGCTTAAGCGCGCTTGAAACGCGTTTGCCTGCGATGATCAAGGCGCGCGTCCTGCCCACTCAAGAGCTCGCCGCGCTGACCGCTGAGGTGCTGCGCGAGCGCCTAACGCATGCCGACAACGCGGCTGCGTTGAGCGCCGCCTGGCGCGAAGTGACGCGCCAAGAACGCAGCGAGTCGGCGGTGTTGATGGCATTGGGCGAAGCTGCCGCGCGCCTGCAGGAACCAGAACCGGCCGCCGATTTAATCATTGCGCGTTTGCGTGATCATTGGGACGACGGCCTGATTGACGTGCTCGGGCGCATCGAAGGCCCTGGAATTGAGATGCGTCTGCGCAAAGCCGAAGGCTGGCTGACCGAGCGGCCGCAAAGCGCGCCGCTACTGCTAGCGCTGGCGCGGCTGTGTCGTGCGCAAGGCCTGTGGGGCAAAGCGCGCGATTATTTTCAGTCGTCATTGAGTTTCAAAGCCAGCGCGCAGGGCTATGAAGAATTAGGAGAGCTGCTGCAAGAACACGGTGACCCGAACGTCGCAAGCCGCTGCTATTTAAACGCGCTGCGCCTCAATCGCGGCTTGAAACCCGAGCCGATCAATGCGCAAATCAAGCCCAGCCAGCAGGCCTTGATCGGCCAGGAGCTGCGCTCCAGCCACGGCGTACCGATGGTCAGCTACGAGCCGCGAGCGGATTCTTAGCTCGGCTGGTTTCAATCAACCAAAACCTTGCCATCGCGCACAAACGATGGCTTAACCACTCGCAGCGGCAGTAGCTTGCCGCGCATGTCCACGCTGACTGAGCCCAAATCGGCGTTGGGTACGGACGCAAATCCAATCGCCCGACCGATACTCGGCGAGAACGTGCCCGACAATATTTTGCCTTCACCTGCTTGAGTGAGTACGCGCTGATCGTGGCGTAGGACGCCTTTGTCGTCCATGATCACGCCCACCAGCTGACGAGGCACGCCGCTGGTTTTTTGCGCCTCAAGCGCTGTGCGCCCGATAAAGTCGCGCTCCTCTGGCGCAAACGCAACCGTCCATGCCAAACCGCACTCTAACGGCGAGGTGTCCTCATCCATGTCTTGCCCGTAGAGATTCATGCCGGCTTCCAAGCGCAGCGTGTCGCGGGCGCCCAATCCGCACGGCCTGACGCCTGCGCCGAGGAGCTGATCCCACAGCGCGCGAACCTGCGCCTGCGGCACGATGATCTCGAACCCGTCTTCGCCGGTGTAGCCGGTGCGGCCGATAAACAGATCACCCACCGGCAAGCCTTGAAAACGCTTCAGCGCCAGCGCGGTTTGCGCCTCAGCGGGTAACAGCAGCGTCGCTACTTTGGCGCGCGCTAGCGGTCCCTGCACCGCAATCATTGCGAAATCGCGCTCGCTGACTTGCACATCAAACTTGAGCGCCTGCGCCGTGATCCAGTGCAGATCTTTCTCCCGCGTGGCGGCATTGACGACCAAGCGGTACCAGTTCGGGTCCTGGTAGTAGACGATCAAATCGTCGATCACGCCGCCGCGCTCGTTGAGCATTGCTGAGTACAGGGCGCGCCCGGGCTCGTTAAGCCGATCGACGTTGTTAGCGAGCAGATATTTCAAAAAAGCGCGCGCGCGCGCGCCGTGCAGATCAACGACGGTCATGTGTGACACATCGAACATGCCCGCCTCGCGGCGCACGGCGTGGTGTTCGTCAATCTGCGATCCGTAGTGAATGGGCATCTCCCAGCCGCCAAAGTCCACCATCTTGGCGTTGAGCTCGCGATGGCGTGCGAAAAGGTGAGTTTTAAGCGTCATAACGGCACTCCAGAAAGTGAGCGCGAGGGTAGCAAAAGCAGCTCCCTCGTCCGTGATTACGCGTTCGCGCGTTTTCTCGGCAGCAGCAGTAGATGCAGAAAAAACGCGGCAAAGATCGCCTGCACCGACAGCGCGATAGCGGTCACTGCTGGAATCAGTCGACGCATCGTCATCGGATAGTCGAGCGGTCCAAAGCCCGCCTGCGCCCATTGCCAGCTGAGCACGCCAATCACCGCGATGCCGACACCCATCACCGCGCCACCAATGACCAAGACGCGCTCCACGCTGAGAAAATTCAGCGCGCGCTCAAGGGCCCGATGCGTGGGCAAAAAGCCTTCCTCACTCGCGTAAACGCGCGTGGCGACGCCAAAGGTCAGCAGCTGCGCACCGACGATAAAGCCCAAGCTCGCGATCAGCAGCGTGTGTAGATCAAATTGCGCCCCAGCGATGCTCACGCGCGGCAGCGCCAACGCATAGCCGACGATTCCGAGCAACAACAGCAGCAGCGCGGGCAGCGCATACAGCCAGCGCGGGCTAAACAGCAAAAACAAACGCAGCGTGCGCCAGCCGTCGCGGAAGGTGCGCAAATGCGGTCGCGCCAGCTTGCGTCCGTCGCGATGCAAGGTAATCGGCACTTCAGCGAAACGCACGCCTTGCAAGCTAGCGCGGATCAGCATTTCTACGGCGAATTCCATACCGGTGCAGCGCTGATTTAGGCGTAAGTACAGCGCTTTCGTGAAACCACGCAGACCGCAGTACACGTCGTTGCCGGGATAGCGAAACATCAATCGCGCCATCTTGGAAAACATCGGGTTACCCCAGTAACGATGCAAAAACGGCATCGCACCAGGCGCAATCGTGCCGCCGCCTGTTGGCAAGCGACAGCCCATCACCAGCTCGTTACCGGCTTCAAGCGCTTGGGTGAACTTCGGAATTTCCAGAAAATCGTAGGAATCATCGGCGTCGCCCATGATCACGAACTCACCGTGCGCCGCAGCGATGCCGCCCATCAGCGCCTGGCCATAGCCGCGCTCAGTGATCGAAACGACGCGCGCGCCCAGGTTTGCTGCTAGCTCGCGCGAGCCGTCGGTGGAGCCGTTGTCGGCTACGATCACCTCACCGACCAAGCCCGAATCGCGAATGCCGCGCAGGGCTTTTTCGACCACGACCGCAATCGTTTCAGCCTCGTTTAGGCAAGGAATGACAACGCTTAATTGCACAGTCTAGCGCTCAGCCGGTTTTCTTCTTACCAAACGGCCACAGGTGCCGATACCACGCTTGACGCTGCTCTGCGCCGCCGTTAGACAGCGCGTGGTTGGGGTAGTTGAGCTTCAGCACGCTCTCGGCGTCTTGTGCCAATTCCGCTTTACCGAGCGCGCGATAGCTCAGCACCATCAGGCCCAGCGCATCGCTGGTTTGCGGCGTTTGCTGGAAATTTTCGACCACGTATTTGGCGCGATTGGCCGACGCCACATAGGCACCGCGGCGAAAATAATACTTGGCCACAGTCATCTCATAAGCAGCTAAAGACTCGCGCAAAAAGGTCATGCGCTGACGCGCGTCGGCGGCGTAGCGACTATTTGGAAAGCGCTTGATCAACTCGCCGAAATCAACAAACGATTGGCGTCCAAAGGCTTGATCGCGCTCGGTGCCCTCGACCGGCAGATAGCGCTCGACAAAGCCACGGTCCCGTTCAAAGTTGACCAAGCCCTTGATGTAGTAGGCGTAATCGACATTCGGGTGCGTCGGGTAGGTTTTGATAAAACGATTCGCGGTGGAAATCGATTCGTCAGGTTTGCGGTTGCGGTATTGGCTGTAGGCCAAATCAAGCTGGGCCTGTTCGGAAAGTTCACCAAACGGGAAACGCGCGCTGAGGCGTTGAAAATAGCGCGCCGACTTATCGAAGTTGCCGTTGTCCATCGCCTGCTTGGCTTCCTGGTACAGCTCGTCGGCCGCGAGGCGTTCGGTCTCTTCTAATTTGCCGCCTTTGCTCGAGCAGGCGCCTAGGGTGATCAGCAGCAATAGCGCCAAGGCGCCCGAAAATCGGGAACAGTTAAGGGTCATTGGTGGGGTCGCATCGCGAAAGACAGGCGCGAATGGTAGCGTACTCGGCTGTTAACACCTCGATAACTCCTCTGTGAACGCCGAATCGATCTCTACTTCCGCTGAAGTTCCGCACGCGATGGGCGGCTTGAGGCTCGACCAGATCGCAGCCCAAGTGTTCACCGACTACTCGCGCTCCAAGCTCAAAGGCTGGATTGAATCCGGCGCGCTGAAGGTCAATGGCAACAGCGCGCGGCCGCGCGAGCTGCTGATGGGCGGGGAGTTGCTGACCTTGAACGCTGAGCTTGAAACGATCTCGCGCGCGACCGCGCAGCCGATTGATCTGGCGATTTTGTTTGAGGACAAACACGTCTTGGTGGTCAACAAGCCGCCTGGGCTGATTGTCCATCCCGGCGCCGGGGTGGCCGATGGCACGCTCGAAAATGCGCTGCTTAACCATTCTCAAGCGCAGGCCGCCCTGCCGCGTGCGGGCATTATCCATCGCCTCGATAAGGACACATCTGGTGCGCTGGTGGTCGCTAAAACCCTCAAGGCGCACACCGCGCTGGTCGCTGAGCTGCAGGCGCGTGAAATGCACCGCCAATATGAGGCGGTCGTGCACGGCGCGATTATTTCAGGCTCAACCGTCGATGCCCCACTCGGCCGCCATCCGTCGGATCGCTTGCGCCAAGCGGTCATTGAAGGCGGCCGCGAGGCGATCACCCATTACCGCGTGCTTAACCGCTTTCGAGCGCATACCCATCTGCGCTGCCAGCTGGAGACCGGACGCACGCACCAAATCCGCGTGCACATGGCGTTTATTCGGCACGCCATCGTCGGGGATCCGGTCTATGGCGGTGCGCTAAAGCTGCCGAAGGGGGCGTCGGCTCAATTGATCGCGGCATTGCGCAGCTTTCGACGCCAGGCGTTGCACGCTGAGCTGCTGGAGTTTTCGCATCCAGTGAGCGGCAAGCCGGTCTCGGTGAGCGCACCGCGCCCAGCGGACCTGCAAGCGCTGCTCGACACGCTGCGCCAGGAATCCATCGAGCATGCCGCGCGCGAGTGAAGGCTCAGGCTTGCTGATTCCCGCCTGGCCCGCGCCGGCAAATGTGCGCGCGCTGGCGACTACCCGACAAACGCCCGGGGTCAGCTCGGCGCCCTACGCGAGCTGCAATCTCGGCATTCGATCGGGCGATCGACTCGACGATGTGCTCGCCAATCGCCGGGCGCTGGCCACGCGCATCGGGGTCGATTCCATCCCGTGGCTCGCGCAAGTCCACGGCACTGCGGTGGCCCGCCACTCAGGCCATCAAACCGTAAGCGAAATTCAGGCCGACGCGATTTATAGCGAACACCCGCTGCAAGCGTGCGCGGTATTGAGCGCGGACTGCTTGCCGCTGCTGATGTGCACTACGGATGGGCGCGAAATTGCCGCTGTTCATGCGGGTTGGCGCGGCTTGCTGGACGGCGTGATTGGCAATGCCGTGCGCACTTTCCGCGCCCCGCCCGAGCAGCTTCTAGTGTGGCTCGGTGCGGCCATCGGACCGGCCGCATATGAGGTGGGCGACGAGGTGCGCAGCGCATTTGTGGCGCGCAATTGTGCGGCGGCGGACTGTTTTATCGGCGCTATCGCCAATCGCTATTTTGCCGATCTCTACGCGCTCGCGCGCCAGCAGCTGAGCGCGCTGGGCGTTAACCAGGTTTATGGCGGCGGGCTGTGCACCTACAGCGCGCCGGAGCGGTTTTACTCGTACCGCCGCGAGGGGTTCTCGAGCGGTCGGCAAGCGAGCTTGATCTGGCGAATCGCTTAAAGCACTGGTGCGACCATCGCCGAAAACTGCGTAAACGGCGTGTTCGGAATGCAAAAACTATACTCGGACAATGCCTTTAGACCAATCAACTGTCCCGATCGTTACGATCGATGAAAGCCAGCGCCTGAATCTTCGAGCAGCACACGCACGCATTGAGCGCGTGCTGTTAATTGACCGCGAACGCCTGCGCAAACGCCTGAAAGCAAGCAGCATTGCGGCAATAGAAGGCGAATTAGTGGCGGCCGAAGCGCGCGTTCACGTGCGCCTGGCAGCCCGCCCGACTGTTTTGCTGAACGATGATCTGCCGATCAGCGCGCGCAGCGCCGACATTGTCGCAGCGATCCGGCGCCACCAGGTCATCGTGATTGCCGGAGAAACCGGTTCGGGTAAAACCACCCAGCTGCCCAAGCTCGCGCTCAAAGCTGGGCGCGGCAAAACCGGGCTGATTGGCGTCACCCAGCCCAGACGTCTGGCGGCACGTTCAATCGCTGCGCGCGTGGCGTCCGAGCTGCACACAACGCTCGGCGATGTGGTCGGCTTTCAGGTGCGCTTCCAGGACCAAACCGCGCCGCGCACGCTGATTAAGTTTATGACCGACGGCATTTTGTTGGCCGAAACGCAAAACGATCGCGCGCTCAATGCCTACGACACGCTGATCATCGACGAGGCCCACGAGCGCTCGTTGAACATCGATTTTCTGCTCGGTTATTTGCGCCAGCTGATCGATCGGCGCGCGGATTTAAAGGTCATCATTACCTCCGCCACGATCGATACGCAGCGTTTTTCCAGGCACTTCAAAGACGCGCCGGTGATCGAGGTGTCGGGCCGCTCGTATCCCGTTGAGATGCGCTATCGGCCGCTGGAGCGCAGCAATGAAAGCGCGCCCGCCGACGCTGCGGCGGCAGCGGCCACCCCAACCAGGCGCGCAAAGCCGAACGCTCGGGCGAGTTCCGATGCGTTAAGCGTCGAGGAAGGTATCGCCCAAGCGCTTGAGGAGCTGTGGAAAGAGGATTCGCGCGGCGATGCGCTGGTGTTCTTGCCCGGTGAACGCGAAATCCGCGACGTGGCTGAGTACCTGCGCAATAAGCGCTACGCGCACACCGAGATTCTGCCGCTGTATGCGCGCTTGTCCAACGCCGAGCAGCAGCGGATCTTCTCGCCGGGCGCGGCGCGGCGCATAGTGTTGGCGACCAACGTGGCTGAAACCTCGCTAACCGTGCCGCGCATTCGCTTTGTCATTGACCCAGGACTCGCGCGGCTGTCGCGCTATTTGTGGCGCAGCAAGGTGCAGCGTTTGCAGGTTGAAAAAATCTCGCAGGCCTCGGCCAATCAGCGCGCCGGCCGCTGTGGACGCTTGAGCGCCGGCATTTGCGTGCGCCTGTTTGACCTGGAAGATTTCAATCAACGCCCGGCGTTTACCGATCCGGAAGTGCTGCGCACCTCGCTCGCGCAGGTGATTTTGCAAATGAAGGCGCTCAGGCTGGGCGATCCAGAACGCTTTCCGTTTCTGGATTCGCCCGATCCACGCCAGTTTCGCGATGGCTATCAGCTGCTCGATGAACTGCACGCGCTGGATGCAAAGCGCGAGCTCTCAGCGATTGGTCGCGAGCTGTCTCGGTTGCCGATGGACGTCAAGCTCGCGCGCATGCTGGTGGAAGCGCGCAATAAAGGCTGCGTGGCGGAAGTGCTGATCATCACCAGCGCGCTCAGCATCCAGGACCCGCGCGAACGGCCGCTGGACGCGCGGCAAGCGGCCGATCTTGCGCATGCCGAGTTTATCGATCCGCGCAGCGATTTTTTGACGCTGCTGAACCTCTGGAGCTTCTACTTCAATCGCGCGGAAGATCTCAATCAAGCGGGTTTGCGGCGCCTGTGTGAGGAGCGCTTTTTGAGCTATCCACGCATGCGTGAATGGCGCGAACTGCATCGGCAGCTGCTGCTGCAACTGCGCGCGGACGGCTGGGCGCTCAACGAGAGCGCCGCGCGCTACGAGGAAATCCATCAGGCGCTGCTCAGCGGGCTGCTCGCGAACCTCGGCTGGCTCGATGAAAAGCGCGAGTATCTGGGCGCGCGTCTTAAACGCTTTTCGGTGTTTCCAGGCTCAGCGCTGACCAAGCAAAAGCTGCCGCCGTGGATCATGGCGGGCGCGCTTTTGGACACCCAAAAACTCTACGGCCTGACCTGCGCCAAGATCGAGCCAGAATGGATCGAGCCGCTCGCCAAACACCTGCTCAAACAGCGCGTGTTTGACCCGTTTTGGTCGCGCAAACACGGTGCGGTGATGGCCTATGAGCAACTGACTTTGTACGGCCTGGTGATTGTGGCCAAGCGCGCGCTGCACTTTGGCGAGCAAGATCCCGAAGAGGCGCGGCGACTGTTCATTGAAGCAGCGCTGGTTGGCGGCGCGCTCGATTATGCGCACGAGGTGCTCAAAGCCAATCAAGCCTTGATCGAGCACGTCCGCGAGCAGGAACGCCGCGAACGGCAGCAGGGTTTGATCAAAACCGATCGCGACCTCGCGCAATTTTTCGATGCGCGTTTGCCGCCGCAGGTGTCGTCGGTGAAAGCGCTGCGCGCCTGGTTTGCGGAAGGCGCAGCCGAGCAGATTCGCTTGAGCCTGCGCGATGTGCTGATGGTTGACTCAAGCGCGCTGGACCGCGCTGCTAGGTATCCCGACGAGCTGACCGTGGGGCTGGCGACACTGTCGCTGAGCTACATTTTTGAGCCGCGCGACGAGGCCGATGGCGTTACTTTGAAGGTGCCGCTGCACTTGCTCAATGGCTTGCACGCCGAGCGTTTTGAATGGCTGGTGCCGGGCCTGTTGGGACAAAAGCTCGATGCGCTGCTGCGCGGCTTGCCTAAAGCGCTCAGGCGCAATGTCGTGCCTGTGCCTGAGTATGTGCGCGCATTGAGCGAATCGCTGAACCCGGGTAGCAACGCACTGCTTGCGTCGGTGTGCGTTGAGCTCAAGCGCATTACCGGCGTTGAGTTTGCGCCGCTCGATTTTGCGCAGGCCGAGATTCCGGCGCATCTTAAGCTGCGCTTTGAGCTGCTCGATTTAGACGGCTCGGTGATTGCCAGCGGTCGCGATTTGGAAGCGCTCAAAGCCCGCTTTGGCGAGCGTGCGCGCGGCGCTTTTGCCAGCGCCGCCGGGCGCAGTTGGGATCAGAGCGGCTTGACCGATTGGACCTGCGGGGAGCTTCCGGCGCACATTGCGTTGCCCGCCGGCGCTTTGGGGTTTCCAGCGCTTGTCGATGAGGGCGCAAGCGTTGGCGTGCGGGTTTTTGAAACCGAGGCGCAAGCGCGCGAATCACACCTCTCGGGGCTGGTGCGACTACTGCGCATCGGCTTGGAACGGCGCCACAAGGGGCTTAAGAAAAACCTGCCGATCAATGCCCAATTGAGCCTGCGCTACGCGAGTATCGATTCGGTTGAGCACCTGCGCGATGACGTGCTGGATGTGGTGTTGAGCGAGCTGTTGGGACTTGAACCGCAAGCGGTGCGCGATCGCGTGCACTTTGCTGCGTTGCTAGAAAACCTAAGCGTGCGCGTCGGGCAAAAAGCGCTTGAGCTGTGCGCGTGGATTGAACAGATTTTGAGCGAGCTAAAAAGCATCCACGAAGCGCTTCAGGCCAGGCGCATGGGCTATGGAGCGGCCAGCTACGACGATATCCGCCGCCAAATTGATGGCCTGGTCTACCCAAAATTCCTGCGTTTCACACCCTACCTGCGCATCGCACACGTGGTTCGCTATCTGAAAGCCGTAAGCAAGCGCCTGGAGCGTCTTAAAAACGCCGCGCCCGCTGATCAAGCCAAACTGCTGGAATTGACCCCGTATTTGCAAGCTTTTGAGCGCATGGCGCTGAACCATGCACGCCGCGAGGAGCTGCGCTGGGCGTTAGAAGAATTTCGCGTGTCACTTTTTGCGCAAGAAATAAAAACCGCCGAGCCAGTATCGGCCAAGCGGTTGATGAAGCTGATCGCATAGAGCGCAACTCAAGCGCCCTACACGATCAATGATCGCCGCTACGGTGCGGGCGTGCAGCCGACGTCTGGGTTGCCACCACCGATGTTGATGCGAACGCGGAACGTCCGACTATTCACGTTCGGAAACACCGAATCGCCGCTATCGGTAGCCACGCCGCTGACACAGGTTGAAGAAGCGCTCGCCACCGGGTTCAGCAAGAAGCTAAAGGTGTAGACGCCACTACCGGTTGGGCTGAACGACGGCAGGGTTTTGGTCGAGAAAATCGAATCTCCCGCAAACGTCGGAGCGCCGACCGCTACGGATTGGCCACTCTCATTGCTCGGACCGGGCGTCGTTGAAATAAAGCCGCTACACGTAACGAAACGCGCTTGCGTCGAGGTTGGCAAGCCAAGCAACAGCGGATTTCCCGGCGTGGTGCTAATACCGTTCGCGCCGCTACAGTTGGCGCCCGATAGCAGCACGGTTGGCGGATCGTTGACCGGCGCGATGGTCGCGTTAATCGTGCGCGTGCTTTCGCCGCCACGATTGTCAAAGGCGCGAACCGTCACGCTCGACGTGCCGTTTGCATCGTCATTTGCGCGCACTAGCTGCAAGACAAAGTTAGGCGCCGAGCCACTCGTGGTGCCGCTGGCGAACACTAGCGTGTTGCCAATGATTGCGTTGGGGAAGGTGCTCACTTGATCACCATCCGGATCGGTGACGGTAAAGCTGATCGGTCGCAGTGTGGCCGATCCTTCAAGGCCCATATCAAACGCATCACCGGCAAAATTAATTTCTGGCGGTCGGTTATTGGTAATAGAGACGCGACGCTTCTGGCTGTCGTTGGCCCCAACCAGATCGTCGTTGGCGACAACGCCCGGCCCGTGGAACGCGGCTGCTGCAAGCACCACGTTGGAACCCAGCTGCGTGCTTGCAAGTACATCGCGCGTCACGGCATAGGTCAAAAAGTTGCCGCTGCCTGCCGGGATCACGGCGTCCATCGTGCTGATGCGCCCGGTCGCTTGTAATGCCGTGCCGCAACTCGCGCTGCCCGACGCGCTACACGTCCAGGTACCTTCACTTACACCCGGCGCGGTGGGGTTGCCAATGGGGCGCTTGGTATAGAAATCTCGAACCTTCACAACGTCAGCAGTGGCGGTGCCTAAGTTGCGCACCACGACCGTGTAATTAAGCGCGCTAGACACCAGCGCAATGCTCGGCGCGGTAATGGTCACCGCCAAATCGATGCCGCTCAACTCAAAGTTATTCGCAAACAGGAAATCAGCGCCCGATCCGTCGACAAATGCCGGCACGCGGCATTTGAGCACCGTGGTGGTTGAGTCCGAGTTAAGGTTCAGGCGGCGCGCGGCAGGGTCGTAGCTGACCGCAGTCAGCCCGACAAAGCTGCCACCGATTGGAAAATCACCGTTTGGATCGCGCAATGACAGGCGCAGGCTGTTAGTCGCCGCGCCAAAATCAGCGCACAGCACCGGCTCAACAGTGCGCAGAGCAATGGTCCGGGGCAAGCTGGCGTAGCTGTAGGTGATCTGACCGTTGAGGTCAAAATTGCCGCTCCCCCCGCGGCCGGAACCCACGTTAGCGGTTAAATCTTGCGCAATTACATGCTCGTTGAAGGTCAGTGCCAATAGTGCGACGCAAGGCGTCACAGCTAGTTTCCAGATCGAGATTCTCATGTCATGGCGGGCGCTAAGGCCTTGGCTCCGTTGATCAAAACTCCCCAAGTGTAGCTAATGCCCCGCGCCAGCATCAAATCCGATACGCTTTTTAGTTCTCACTTTCGGACATTGCCTGCTCCATGCACGACTTCTACGACTTCAAATCACTCGAATCGAGCGCACAGGCGCACTGGGATTCCACGCACGCGTTCGAGGTGACTGAGGACGCAAGTCGCGAAAAGTTCTACTGCCTCTCGATGCTGCCCTATCCATCCGGTGCGCTGCATATGGGCCATGTGCGCAACTACACGATCGGCGATGTGATCAGCCGCTATCAGCGCATGCTCGGCAAAAATGTCTTACAGCCGATGGGTTGGGATGCATTTGGGCTGCCCGCTGAAAACGCTGCCATTGAACGGCAAATCGCGCCCGCCGAGTGGACTTACAAGAACATCGATTCGATGCGCGCGCAGCTTAAAGCGCTTGGTTTTGCGTACGACTGGTCGCGCGAGTTAGCCACCTGCAAGCCCGAGTACTACCGCTTCGAGCAGCAGCTGTTTGTGCGTTTGCTGAAACAAGGTCTGGTCTACCGAAAAAATTCCGTGGTGAACTGGGACCCGATCGACCAAACCGTGCTGGCCAACGAGCAAGTGGTCGACGGCCGCGGCTGGCGCTCGGGCGCGCTGGTCGAACGTCGCGAAATTCCGCAGTGGTTTTTTCGCATCACCAACTATGCCGAAGAATTGCTGCGCGATCTGGACACGCTCGAAGGCTGGCCGGAAGCGGTCAAAACCATGCAGCGCAACTGGATCGGCCGCTCGCAGGGCCTAGAAGTTCAGTTCGCCATTGAAGGCGAAATTGAAAAGTTGACGGTGTTCACGACGCGCCCAGACACGATTATGGGCGTCACTTATCTGGCCGTCGCCGCTGAGCATCCGCTCGCGACCAAAGCCGCAGAGCACATTCAAGTGCTGCGCGACTTTATCGCTGAGTGCCGCACCGCGCAGATCACCGAAGCGGCAATGGAGACGATGGACAAACGCGGCATGCCCACCGGTTTGTTCGCGATCCATCCAATTTCCGGCGCGCGCGTGCCGCTGATGGTGGCGAATTTTGTGCTGATGGGCTACGGCACGGGCGCCGTGATGGCGGTGCCCGGGCACGATCAGCGCGACTGGGAATTCGCGACCAACTACGCGCTGCCGATCGTGCAAGTGATCGCCCCGGCCAACGGCGATCGCGTCGATTTGGGCGCGGGTGCGTTTACCGATAAAGGCGTGTGCGTCAATTCCGGCCTTTTCGACGGGCTCGACTTTGCGGGCGCGTTCAGTGCGGTGGCGAGCTGGTTTGAATCGCGCGAACTTGGCGCGGTCAAGATCAACTACCGGCTACGCGATTGGGGCGTCAGTCGCCAGCGCTACTGGGGATGTCCGATCCCGGTTTTGTACCGCGCCGATGGCAGTGCCGTGCCGGTGCCGGAAGACCAGCTGCCGGTGATTTTGCCCGAGCAGGTCAAGTTTTCTGGCGTTGCCTCACCGATCAAAAACGACCCGACGTTTTATCGCTACACCGATCCAAGCACAGGAGAGGAATTTACCCGCGAGACCGACACCTTCGACACCTTTATGGAGTCGAGCTGGTACTACGCGCGCTACTGCTGCCCCGGCGCGGCAACCATGCTGGATGCGCGCGCCAACTATTGGCTGCCGATCGATCAGTACGTCGGCGGGATCGAACACGCGGTGATGCATTTGATGTATTTCCGCTTCTTTCACAAGCTGCTGCGCGATGCGGGCATGGTGCACTCCGACGAACCCGTGGTGAACTTGTTGTGCCAGGGAATGGTGGTCGCTGAGGTTTTTTATCGCGAAGACGACGCCAAGAAAAAGGCCTACTTCAACCCGGCAGACATCGATATCGAACTAGATGAGCGCGGCAAAGTGATCAGTGCGCGCAGCAAAGCCGACGGCGCAGCGGTGACCGTTGGTCGCGTTGAAAAAATGTCGAAAAGCAAAAACAATGGCGTTAATCCAGAGCAGCTGGTTGAGCGCTACGGCGCCGATACGGTGCGCCTATTTTCAATGTTTGCCGCGCCGCCTGATCAGGAGCTCGAGTGGTCAGATTCAGGCGTCGAAGGCGCGCATCGATTCTTGAAACGCCTGTGGCGCGGCGTGCATCTGCATGTCAACCCGGCAATTCAAAAACCTGCGAGCGAGCAAGACGATGCCAAATTAAGTCGAGCGCTGCGCGCGAAGTTGCACGAGACGATTCATAAGGTGCGCGACGATATTGGCCGCCGCTACACCTTTAATACCGCCATTGCGGCAGTGATGGAACTGATCAACGCGATATACAAGTTTGAATCGCAATCGGCCGCCGCACACGCCGTGCGTCAAGAAGCGTGGGAAGCGATCGTATGCTTGCTCCAGCCGATCACGCCGCATATTTGTCACGCGCTGTGGTTTGAACTTGGGCGCACTGAGAAGCTGCTCGATCAACCCTATCCAAGCGCTGATCCCACGGCACTTAAACGCGAGCAGATCAACGTCGTGCTGCAAGTCAACGGCAAGCTGCGCGGCCAGCTCAGCGTCGCACCCGGAACGCCGCGAGAGGAGCTTGAAACCCTCGCCAAAGCCGATGCAAACGTCGCGCGTTTTATTGAAGGCCAATTAATCAAAAAAGTGATTGTGGTTGCCGACAAGCTGGTCAATATTGTGGTGTAGGCCAATTCCGCGGGAAAACAGTTTAGCCATCTATTTGAGACGCCAAAAAAGCTTAATATTTGCGTAACCCGCGCGGGAGGGCGCGCGGTTACAGTTCGCGACCCAAAATAGGTGCCCAGTAATTTGCTGGGGCCGTATCGTTTTATTTTCTGAGGAGAAAAGTAATGCGCGTTGTCGTCTCAAACGTGCACGCTAGGTGCGTGCTCTTATTGGCCCTATGCGGGCTTTCATCAATTGCGTCTGCCCAAGTTTTTATTAACGAATTTCACTACGACAACACAGGCACCGATACCGGCGAGCGCGTTGAAATTGTCGCGCCGGCTGGCACCAGCTTGAGCGGCTGGAAAGTAGTGCTTTATAACGGTGGCGATGGTCGCGCCTATGCGACTATTTCGCTCAGCGGCACCACTGCGAACCAGTGCAGCGGCTACGGAACAGTGACCGCGACCGCCACGGGCATGCAAAACGGCGCGCCAGATGGCCTCGCGCTGATCAACGCAAGCAATGCGGTAGTGCAGTTTTTATCCTACGAAGGCAGCTTCAATGCCATCGACGGCCTCGCTGCCGGTCGCGCTTCGGTCAATGTGGGCGTGTCTGAATCGGGCGCTGAACCGATTGGTCAGTCATTACAGTTGAGCGGCACCGGCACGCTGGCGTCGAACTTCAGCTGGAACGCACCGCGCAGCGCAAGCTTCGGCTTTTGCAACGCGGGCCAAAGCTTCACCCAGCCCGACAGTCCACCGACAGTGAGCGCTACCTCGCCAGGCAACGGCGCGACGGCCATTGCGCGCACCACCAACCTCACCGTCACGTTTTCTGAAGCAGTTACCGCCGCCAGCGGTTGGGCGACATTGAGCTGCCCATCGGGCGCACGGAGCTTGAGCATCAGCGGCGGCCCGAGCACCTACACGCTCGACCCGAGCGTCGATTTAGCCGCCAGCGAAACCTGCACGGCGACCATTCAAGCCAGTCGCGTGACCGATTTAGACCAAGGCAGCGCCACGCCGATGGCGGCCAACTACAGCTTCAGTTTCACAACCGCCGCGAGTTCGGGCGGTGGCGGCACGGGCTATTACGCAACCGTGATCACCTCAAGCCCCGCGCAGTTGCGCAGCACGCTGCACAACTTGATCGACGATCACACCAAGGTGCCCTACACCGCCACGGCGACCGACACTTGGGACGTGCTTGAGCGCGCCGAACAAGACCCGCTCAACACCAGCCGCATCCTCGACATCTACAAAAATATCTCCTACGCCAAAGTGGGCGGCGGCAACAACTTTTATAACCGCGAGCACACCTGGCCTAAATCACTGGGCTTTCCAACCGACGGCGCTGACAACTATGCGTTTTCCGACACCCACATGCTGATGGCCTCGGATATCGCCTACAACGGCGATCGCGACAACCTGCCGTTCGATGATTGCAGCGCTGCATGTACGGAACTCACCACGCAAAACTACGCGGGACAAGGCGGCGGCAGTGGCGTGTTCCCGGGCAACTCCAACTGGTACAACGGCTCGGTGTTTCAAGTGTGGGCCAAGAAAAAAGGCGACGTCGCGCGCGCCGTTTTGTATATGGATTTGCGCTATGAAGGCGGCACCAACGGCCGCACCGGACGCGCTGAACCGAACCTGCAGCTCACCGACAATTTGGCCCAAGTAGTGCAGTCGAGCGGCCCCACGGCTTACATGGGCAAACTCTCGACGCTGCTGCGCTGGAGCGCTGAAGATCCGCCAACGGAAGCCGAGCGTCTGCGCAACGACCTGATCTTCTCCTTCCAAGGCAATCGCAACCCTTTTGTCGATCACCCAGAATGGCTGAACTGCATCTATAAAAATATTTGCAACTAGGTGACTTGAGCGAGCTTAGGGCTACACTCCCTTGATGAGTGAAGCCCTGATCGCCCGACCGTTAGATGCCATCGAACAGCGTGTCTTAGGCACGCTGATTGAAAAATCGTTAACAACGCCGGATCAATATCCGCTGAGCTTGAACGCCACCCGCGTTGGCGCCAATCAAAAAACGGCTCGCGATCCGTCCACCGACTACGACGACCGCGCGATTTACAGCGCCCTCGGGCGTTTGCGCGAGATCAAATACCTAATCGAACTGAGCCCGGCCGACAGTCGCATTGCCAAGTACGAGCACCGCTTGGGCTCGGCCATCGACGTGCGCGCAAGCGGCATCGCGTTACTGGGTGTGCTACTGCTGCGAGGGCCACAAACCGCTGCCGAGCTCAAGGCCAATACCTTTCGCATGCACCCGTTTGATTCTGTCGATGCCGTCGAGGAAGTTTTGGGGCGACTGGAGACGCGCAGCTTGGCGATCAAACTTAGCCGCGCGGCCGGTCAGCGCGAAGAGCGCTACATCCATGGCCTAGGTGAAGTAGATCTCACCCGCCATTCGACTCGCGCAAGCTCCACGCCGAGCAGCAATGACGCCATCACCGAACTGCGCGCTGAAATCGACGCACTCAAAGCCCGCGTCGAGGCACTCGAGCGCCTGAGTGCCGTCTGATCACCTGATGTAGCGGACCGGCGCGTGTGGCTTTTTGGTGTTGTTTGAGCAGCGCAGCGACGCACTTGATTGTCCACTGCGCATGAGCGGGTCGCAGGCGCGCACCGCGAGTAGCTTGGCTGTAACGGTGCTGCGCGGTTAAAACTAGCCGCCAACGAGCAATGGACGCCGTTCGCGCATGCGCTCGTCTAGGCGCCTTGCGACTTCGGCGGCAATAAACGGCGTGTCGTTGAGGGCGCGGCCGGGGGCGCTCGATTCAAGCGCAGATAAGCGCTGCCAGCTGCGCACGCTAGCGAGTGCTTGCCAGTGTTTGAGCTTCACTGCGCTGGTTTCCAGCACGCTCACCGCTGCGGTTGTGGCGATTGCCTCGCTGAGCATGTTGATGCTGTCGTTGCTCACCACAATATGCGAGGCCAGCGCGAGCCAGCCGAGATACGGGTTTTCAGTGCCGCCTGAGTAGATTGCGTGTGGATACGGCGCCAGCGCACTTTTGAGGGCGACGGCGAGCGCTCGATCGCTGCGCCGCGAAGTGCTGACGAGAAGAAAAAACCCTCTTGCGCTCAACGCTCTAATCGCTGCATTAACGAGCCGGAAATCATCGATTCTGCCAAGCAACAGCGCGGCATACGGCGCTCGAGCGCTTGGCGTGGCGCGCAAAAAAATCTCCGCGCTAGAGTGCATTTCGGCGGGATCAAGATGCACCAGCGCAGCCATGCTGTTCAACACATTTTCACCGAGCTGAGCGTCGTGACTGGGGGTGATCAGCAAGTCCAACTCACCAAAGCTCGGGCGCAAGATTTGCACCCACAGCGCGCCTCGAGCACTTGCGTGCCAGCGCTTTCGCGCCTCACCTGCCGCGCGTCGACCGCAGCTCACCAACAGGTCAACCGAAGCGGCGTGCTCAAGCGGCGCAACTTTCATTGCAGCCAACAGCGCACGCGACTGCCGATCGTGCCCAGCCACGCCGTCACTGAAGATCAGCGCTTGTGGCGGATAAGGATAGTTGCGCTCAGCGAGGCTCATCCGGCGGATTCTAGCTACACTTCGCGGCTTGCTTTCACGACTTGCCCACCATGCACGCCATTCACGTGACCAACGAGCGCCAAATCGAGGCCAACGCGGCGAACCGCTATGAGGTAACGCGCGCGGATTTGCCGCTGGCTTGCCCGATGCCCGGCATGACGCTGTGGAATTCTCATCCGCGCGTGTATTTGGCGATCGAGGCCAACGGTGGCGAGGCGAAATGTCCCTATTGCGGCGCGGTATATCACTTAACCGACGCGCATTGATGCGGCGTCTAACCGTTGTACAGATGCTGCCCGCGCTTGAAGGTGGCGGCGTCGAACGGGGCACGGTTGAAATGGTGCGTGCATTGGCCGTGGCCGGCCATCGCGCGATAGTTATTTCGACCGGCGGGCAGCTGGTAGACCGCTTGAAGCTTGAGGGCGGCGAGCATTTGGCGCTTGGCGTCGGGCAAAAATCGCTGGCCACTTTCAGCTTGATCCCGCAGTTAAGACGCTTTTTTCGCAACGAAGAAGTGGACCTCGTCCACGCGCGTTCGCGCATGCCCGCATGGCTGGCGTGGGCAACGCTCAAAACGATGGGCAGCCCAAAGCCGCGCTTTATCACCACGCTGCACGGCTTGAGTTCGATCAATTTCTACAGCGGCATCATGACCCGCGGTGAGCGGGTGATCGCAGTATCGCAAGCGGCCAAAACACACTGGTCCGCGCATTTTCCCAGACTCAATGATGGCCGCTTGACGGTCATCCCGCGCGGCGTCAACGCCGATGAATTTCCGCACGGCTATCGGCCGGCGCCGGGATGGGCGGAGCAGTTTCGCTCGATGCACGGCGATACCAGCGAGCGCAAAATCCTGCTGCAACCCGCGCGCATCACGCGTCGCAAAGGCCACGAGCGCGCGCTTAAATTGCTCAAAGAGCTGATCGATCGCGGCTTTAACGCCGAGCTGCTGATCGTCGGCGCGCACGACAAGCAGTGCAGCAATTACCGTCAAGAACTCAAAGAGCTCGCCACCAGTTTAAATGTCGAGCGGCGCGTGAGCTGGTTAGGCCATCGCAGCGATATGCGCGAACTGTATGCGGTATCCGACTTGGTGCTGGCGCTATCAACCAAACCCGAGGCCTTCGGGCGAATCGCTGTGGAGGCACTGGCCATCGGCAAACCGGTGCTCGGCTACGACCACGGTGGCATTGGTGAGATTCTGCGCGAAATCTATCCGGCCGGCCTCGCCCCCGCAAACTCAACTAACGCCCTACTTGAGCGCGCGGTCTCCCTGCTGCGCGATCCACCGCCCGTCCCCAGCGGGCGTCCGTACGACAAAACCGAACTGCTCGCACGCGAAATCAAGGTGTACGAGGA
>Ga0105048_10003311_pt1 | contig 26399 bp, 22 predicted proteins | sample MAT05_FD_78382 | JGI IMG/M metagenome (GOLD analysis project Ga0105048, IMG submission 78382) | Freshwater microbial communities from Lake Fryxell liftoff mats and glacier meltwater in Antarctica - MAT-05 | ecosystem: Environmental > Aquatic > Freshwater > Ice > Liftoff microbial mat | place...
TCATATAATACACGCACCCCCTAGCCTCTCTCAGGATCCTCACTAACAGGCATTTTCTGATGGACTAGGCTCCATAGTTTTCCTCGAAAATTATCATGCTATACTCGCCTTTAAATTCATGGTGGGACTCAAAATGGTTGTTATCTGTAAACTAAATTCGAATGAACAAATGGAATAAGCCAAAATAAAATATTTCAATTCTTTTACAGACGCCCCAACTTTTAATTCTGATCCGTTTAAACCCAAAATCCGCAATAGAAATTGCTGATTTGATTAAGAATTTGATAATTAATTCATGGTTGTTTTTTAGGGCTTTATCGAATTTTCGATTTGTAAAGCACTTCTTTAACGAATTGATAACAATTTGACCAGCAATTTATGTTCATTTTTATAGGTGCGGTCGAATGCCTTTTCAAGAATTCGTGCAAATATAAAACCTTGTCAGGCATTTCTAAATCGAGATTAAGCCAACTTTTAAAATACCGACATAATAGCTAAATAGGTTTTGCAAAAAACAATATTGAATACATGAACGGTGTAAATCAGGTTGTTAGATTCTTTGAATTTGCTAATGATTAATTTGGGTTAAACGTGCTCCTGAGTTAGGGATTGACGTGGAAATCCTTTTTGAGAGGTCACGAACAAAAAGATTGTAACAGAAAGCCCGACAGCTTTGCCGCCTTGCGTTGGCCTTTGTGTTTGCGGGCGGCATTGCTGGAACACACAAATCTTCTTAATATTTGACCATTTGAAAGAAATTTTTGTCTTAAGAAATTCATTAAGTAGCCTTGAACCATTTTTTATAAATGATAAGGCTAGGTTTTTGAAATAAAAGAGTTGCACCCCGTAGAAGACTTTTAAAAGTCACGAGCTAAATCAGTTGCCTAAAAAATAATATTATTTATGGCCTTCAGTTTCTTTTTTCGAAATATCGTTTTCAGTTGCATCGAGCAATGGATCAACTTCTTCGGTTAAATCATTTTCGATGGTAGATTTATCAAGTTTATGTCCAAAAAATTTCTTTTGAAAAACAATGATTGCAATAACGCCGGAGCTAATACTAGCATCGGCTATATTGAAAATCGGCCTAAAAAAGGTAAGTTCTTGTCCACCCCAAATAGGAAACCAAGACGGATAATGCGTTTCAATGACCGGGAAATACAACATATCGACTACACGTCCTAATAAATATTTACCTTTATCTTCGTAGGTAACGATATCATCGAACCAAACGCCATAGAATAAGCTGTCGATGATATTTCCGATGGCTCCAGAAAGAATTAAAGAAATGCAGATGATAAGTCCTTTGTGAGCAGCACTGGCGATTTGCTTAAAAAGATACCAGACTATACCTCCAACAGCTATTAATCTAAATAATGTAAGAATTAATTTTCCGGTGATGCCTCCCAATTCAACGCCAAAAGCCATGCCGTTGTTTTCTGTAAAATGCAGATAAAACCATTGACCTAACATTTGCTTGGTTTGTCCGAGAAACATGTGTTTCAAAACCCAAATTTTAAGGCTTTGATCTAAAACGAGAACGGAGACTAAAATAACAGCCGCAAGAAGGAGGTAGTTGCTTTTTTTTATTTGTTCCAAAAGGGATTATTTATATTGTTTAAGTTTGGCTTCCATCGACTGTGTGGTATGAGGAACTGCCTTTAAACGTTCTTTTGGAATTAATTTTCCGGTTACTTTACAGATACCGTAGGTTTTGTTTTCTATTCTTAAAAGTGCCATTTCAAGATTGTCGATAAACTTTCGTTGCCGACCAGCTAATTGAGAATTGCTTTCTTTCAAAAGGGTAGAACTTCCATCTTCCATCGTTTTATAAACACTTCCAGTATCATCTGTGCCGTTTACATTATTACCAGATTCGGAAAGGTCTTTAAGCTCAGACTTGGCTGATTCCAATTTTTGTAAAATCAGTTCTTTAAATTCTAGTAGTTCCTGATCGTTGTAACGCGTTCTTTCTTTGATTTCCATTTAATTAATTTTATTTATTGTAATTCTACTTTCAATTCCGTTAAGGTCGGTGGTTTCACTTTCAACCGATTCGTCTGTGATAATTTCGTTTGCTAAAATTTCATTGCAAATATAATTTTTGAATATCAACAAGGTGTTATCAATATCAACATGTGGAGTAATCTTGACATTTATCCTATCGTTTACCTCATAGCCATTGTCTTTTCGCATGTTCTGAATTTTATTCACAATTTCTCGAGCTATTCCTTCCAAGCGAAGTTCAGGGGTAACATGTAAATCTAAGGCAACCGTTATTTTGCCGTTAACTGCGACTTGCCAGCCTTCCACATCTTTTGTAACTATTTCTATTTCATCTATTTGTAATATAAATTCACCAGATGAAAGTTTAATTGAAATACTTCCTGCACTTTCCAAGTGTTTTATTTCGGTATCTTTAAAAGAAGAAACTGCTTGACTAATTTCTTTCATGGAAGCACCGGCTCTTGGACCAAGTTTTTTAAAATCGGGTTTAGCTGATTTTACGATGATGGACTGTTCGCCATCGTGCAAAAATTTTATTTCCTTAACATTTACTTCAGATAGGATAAGTTCTTTTACTAAACTAATTTGTTCTTCAAATTCAGCATTGAGTGCCGGAATTAATATACTTTGTAAAGGCTGACGAACTTTTATTTTTTCTTTTTTACGAATGGCTAAAACCATGCTGCAAATTTGTTGAGCCAAATCCATGCGCTTTAGGAGTGCTTCATCGATACGTTGAAGATCAGGTTTAATGAATTCTGTTAAATGAACAGATTCGTGGCGAAGCGGGGTTGCGTTTTCAATTGCTGTTTCACGAATTGCTTGCGTCATATTTTGGTAGAGCCAATCGGCAAAAAACGGGGCTATTGGACTCATTAGCTGACTTACCACTATTAAACAATTTTGGAGGGTTTCGAAGGCGGCTTTTTTATCCTCAGAAGATTCGCTTTTCCAGAATCGTCGGCGAGACAGTCGAACATACCAATTGCTGAGGTTATCGTTTACAAAGTCTTGAATGGAGCGGGTTGCAACATGAGGCTCGTAATTGTCCATACTGTTGTTAACATCCACAATTAATTTATTTAGGGCAGAAAGAACCCAGCGATCAAGTTCGGATAGTTTATCGAATGAAATGCGGTTGAATTCATAATTGGTAAATCCATCCAAATTCGCATACAATGAAAAGAAGGAGTAGGTATTGTAAAGTGTTCCAAAAAATTTGCGTTGTGTTTCTGCCAGCCCTTCGATATCAAATTTAAGATTTTCCCAAGGCGCTGCATTACCTATTAAATACCAACGTGTGGCATCGGCTCCGTATTTATCGACGGTTTGAAATGGGTCAACGGTATTACCTAAACGTTTACTCATTTTGTTTCCGTTTTTATCCAGAACCAAACCATTTGCCACTACATTTTTGTAGGCAACCGAATCAAAAAGCATGGTTGATATGGCATGAAGTGTAAAAAACCATCCTCGGGTTTGGTCAACTCCTTCTGCTATAAAATTGGCAGGAAAAGCTTGATTAAACCCTTCATTGAAGGCATTGTCTTTTGATTTATCCTTCGAAAGTCCCCATTGAGCGTAAGGCATGGCACCGCTATCAAACCAAACATCAATTAGGTCAGTTTCACGGTTCATTGGTTTACCAGATGGAGATATTAAAATGATATTATCGACAAAAGGGCGATGTAAATCTAAACTGTTAATGCCTTTGAAAGCTACTGCACTAAGCAAACCGGCTTTCATGGATTTTTCAGCTTCAATTTTTAATTCTTCTATCGAACCTATGCAAATTTCTTCGGTACCGTCATCGGTTCTCCAAATTGGCAAAGGCGTTCCCCAAAAACGACTTCGACTTAAATTCCAATCCACTAGGTTTTCGAGCCAATTACCAAAACGTCCTTCGCCGGTATGTTCCGGTTTCCAGTTGATTGTTTTATTTAGTGCAATAAGTCGGTCTTTTACTGCTGTGGTTTTTATGAACCAGCTTTCGAGAGGATAATATAATATTGGCTTATCTGTTCGCCAGCAATGTGGGTAACTATGTTCGTATTTTTCTACTTTAAATGCCTTGTTTTCTTCTTTAAGTTTAATGGCTAACTCAACATCAACTGATTTTTCGGGTGCTTCGTTATAATATTCATTTTTTACATATTTACCTGCGAATTCATTCATTTGGGAAACGAATTTTCCTTGTAAATCAACTAAAGGAACTAATTTTCCTTCTTCGTTTAAAATAAGCATTGGAGGCACTCCGGCTTGTTTTGCCACTCGAGCATCATCGGCACCAAAGGTAGGAGCGATGTGTACGATTCCTGTTCCATCATCGGTGGTAACAAAATCGCCGGTAATCACTTGAAAAGCTAGCTGCGGATTTTCGGCTGGAAGCACATAAGGCAATAGTTGCTCATAAGCCATTCCAACTAAATCGTTTCCCTTATATTCTGCAATAACTTGCCATGGAATTTCTTTTTGCCCGCCTGAAAATTTATCAAAACTCAAATTATTATTATCCGGTTTGAAGTATTTACTCAATAAATCTTTGGCTAAAATAACATGAATTGGTAAAAAGGTGTATTGGTTAAATGTTTTAACCACCACATAATCTATTTTTTTTCCAACAGCCAAAGCTGTATTACTTGGCAAGGTCCAAGGCGTGGTGGTCCAAGCAAGAAAATAAAGACTGTTTAAATTTTTAAGTATTTCGGGACTTTTGGAGTTGTGATTAACTTTAAATTGAGCAATTACAGTGGTATCCTTTACCATTTGATAAGTGCCCGGCTGATTTAATTCGTGCGAACTGAGACCGGTTCCGGCAGCCGGAGAATACGGCTGAATGGTATATCCTTTGTAGAGATATCCTTTTTTGTAAATTTCCTTTAGCAAATACCAAACAGTTTCTATATAGTTGTTTTCATAAGTAATGTAAGGATGGTCCAAATCAACCCAGTAACCAATCCTTTCGGTTAGTTCGTCCCAAACATTTTTAAATTTCATTACATCTCGTCTGCAAGCTGCATTGTAATCTTCAACACTTATTTTTTTGCCGATATCATCTTTGGTAATGCCGAGTGATTTTTCAACCTGTAATTCAATTGGCAAACCATGGGTGTCCCAACCGGCTTTACGTTCTACTTTAAATCCTTGCAATGTTTTGTAACGACAAAATAAATCTTTGATTGTTCGGCTCATTACGTGGTGAATGCCTGGCATGCCATTGGCAGAAGGTGGGCCTTCGTAAAAAACAAAAGCCTCAGCGCCTCGGCGATTGTCCACCGATTTTTGGAAAATATTTTTTTCTTTCCAGAATTTAGCAACTTCTTTTTCGAAGGCCGGAAAATCGACTTGTTTGTGTTCAGGATAGAATTTGGTATTGGCGGCTTTCTGCACTGCTTTAGTTTAAAAAGCTGCGAAGATAATAAAAATAGAAGGGATTTAAATCAGTTGATTCAAAGCCTTTTCTACAACCATAATGATTAGTAGTTTTTGAATATATTGTAACGAACGATTAGACCCAGACTCGAGGTTTTTCCTTTGTTACTATCATAATCATCCTTGAACCAAGTATTTGGATTAATTTTTAAATTAACGTCCCAGTAGTTGGCCTGCGACAGCATTATTTGATAGTAAATTTTAGCAGTGAAACGCGTGCCTGTGAATTGTAAAAAAGGAGAAAATCCAACCACTAAATCCCAATTGATTTTGCTGTATTCAGGTTTGTCATCGTCCATTTTATAGATTCTCGTATAGTTTTTTATTGAGATAGTGCTAAAATCTATCCCTAAGTATTTACCCTTTGGACTTGAAGAGCCATGACCTAATTTTTTACCATAGCCAAAATTAAAAGTATTGACTCTAAATCTAAAATTGCGAATTTGTTGCGTTGAACCCACCTCGGCTGTAACATCACTTTTGCGAGAAATCCAATCCATGGTCATAACTCCCTTCGGGTAAAATATTTCCATAGAGTAACTCATGCCTCTAAAGACTTTTGGAACAGCCATCCGTTTTGTTAGAAAACTGCGGGTGTCGTTGTATCGGCCAATCACAAAATCTAATCCACCCGCTTTTGTATGAATTCCGGTGCCATAACCTATTCCAAAATTAGCAGCAATTTGAGAAAAAGCCTGATTAAAATTAATTAAATACAATATTCCAAGAAGTTTAAAGTTTAAGGATTGCATAGGCAAAACTAATTTTATTTTTTGAATAGTTATAGTGGATTACTTTAAGGCAAAGTTGAATGGGTAAGATTTATTATTGCAGAAATTGTTTTATTAAAATTTCTGTGCGTTTTTTCATCTTCTGTTTCTATTTCATTTTCGGTTTGCACTTGCAAGCTCAAACGCCTTGGTATAGGGTAAGTTTGCCTGGTAATTTACATTGTCAATTTATAGATACTAGCGGTAATTTGTCGTTAATTGGCAAACATTTAAAGTTCAGAACCGGGGCAAAGTTTAAGGAAGGACTCATTTGTATTAATTTTAAAAAACCGCAAGATGAAGATGATCGTTGGGGATGTTTGAATGAAAAAGGGGATACGATTATTCGCGGGAACTATTTGGAATCTTTTGAATTTTATGATGGAATTGCAAAAGTGATAACTTCAGAAATTCAGAATCCTGTTGGCAATTCAGCCATTGATCCCGGATTTTATTGTCAGTACATCAATGTAAAAGGAGATACAATTATTGGTAAATCATTTTTGGCAAATGAAAGTTCTTTGTTTTCTTCAAACCGAGCTATTGTAAAAGAGGGCAAGCAATGGTTTATGATGAATCGCAGCGGAAAATTAAGGGCTTTGTCGCCCGATTTTTTAAATGTTAACCCTTTTAGTGATGCTTGGGCTCTCTGCAATCGATTTAATGGGTATAGTATGTTTATTGATACGTCAGAATTAACCGTACTTGAAATGCCGAATCAAAATTTTACTGGAAGCTTTGTTAAGGGATTTGCTGTTTTTTCGATTGTAGAAGGAAAATATGGATTCATCAATAAAAAGGGTCAGCCGGTGGTGCCTTGTATTTACGATTCGGTTTCTAATTATTGTGAAAATTTAGCTGCGGTGAAAATTTATAATAAATGGGGTTTTGTAGATTCGAAAGGTAAACTCTTTATTAAGCCGATTTATGGTAGTTCGGGTAATTTTTCTGAAGGACTCTGTTTTGTGAAACGTGACAGTTTTTATGGATTTATAAATGCAAAAGGAACTATGGTAATTGCAAATTCATTTATAGATGTCAGAAATTTTGAACATGGCATAGCTGCTGTTTGCAACAAAACAGGTCGCTGGGGCTATATAGATAAGAAGGGAATGTGGGTTATGAAACCTCAATTTAGTGAGGCTGATAATTTTGATGAATATGGTTTTGCCAACGTACAATATGTATTACCGACTAAAGGGAAAGCCAAAGTTAAAATCGAAAATGCACTGATAAGCAAACAGGGGAAAGTAGTTTGGAAATCGGGTGGAGAATTTAAAATTAAGTTATGAGGAGAGCTTAAGAACGGGTTGTGCCTTATTAAACAAAATAACTCAAAGTTGTTTGAAAAATCGATTTATGGCCGGTAATAAATATTTCTAATTTCTTTAAAAATTTTGTTTCAATTTTTTAGGTGAATCAGAATTTTTCGATTAGAATTTTGGGTATGGACTAAATTCCCAAAAACAATTATAACTTACATAAAATGCTTCGAAAATTAAATACCAAAAATAATACTTATAGGTACAATTAGAATTCAGTTATTTTGCAGCGTAATAAATTTAATTAAATAGTTGGTACTTGTTTTAAATTTGAAAATTAAATATAAATAAGGGTGAAAATAGAACAGGCCATAAAGCAAACGAAACCATTTAAAAGTGAGATGTATAAGCTCCTTATAAATGTGCAGTATACCAGTGGTTAGCTAAATGCTTCGTTTACTCGCGTTTTAAAACCTTTTGATATTACGCCTCACCAATATAATGTGCTTCGTATTTTAAAAGGCAGATTTCCGGAAACCTATTGTAATCATGAGATTGCAGAACGTATGCTGGACCAAGCTTCTAATTCAACTCGAATTGTTGATAAGCTGTTGTTGAAGGGTTTGATTGTTAGATCTGAAAGTGAAATTGATCGACGATCTGTTGTCATCAAGATTACGGATAATGGCTTAAAATTGCTCGATACTATTAATTTAAGTTTAGAGCCGTTTAAGGATAAATTTATGGTATTGGATGAAGCTAAAGCCAAATTAATGAATGACTGGTTGGACGAATTAAGAGGTTAGCTTTTTTTTACTTTAATACTTGTATATACAATAAAAGTAGGAACAAATAAAATTATATGAATCATAAATTAAATTTAAAGCAATCGCTCACTACAGGTATTCTTGCAGCAGTAGCTTCTAGTACAATTAATGTCATCGTGTTTTTGATTTTTAAGTCTCTAGGAGTCATTACGGATGATATTTTATTGAGCCCGGTGAGCCTTTAACAGCATTACCTGTAATCATATCTAGTATAATTCCCACAATGCTTGCGGCTCTTGTATTTTTTCTTTTTGAAAAATATACAAATAATGGATTTAAGATATTTAGCATTGTTACCTTTATTCTTACGCTTTTATCCTTTTCAGGACCGGCCTTTATCCCAGGTGTAACTATGGGATACCAAATTGTTTTAGATATTATGCATCTAATTGTGCCTTCGGCATTACTGTTTTTTATTTCAAGAGCTAAAGCAAGTTTTAACTAAAAGTTTTAAATTAATTCATTTTTGGAAAGCCGCGTTACAATTAGTTTTCTGGCTTTCTCTGTATATAATTCGATTAGAATCGTGTGAAAGTAAATTAAATGGTTTAAAGCGAACTAACTTTACATATTTGGTTCGAAATCTAGGGAATTATCAAGGAAAACCTTTTGGGTTTTAATCAGCATGAAGGAAGTTGAAAATCGTGACTTACCTTCTCAATAATTCATGGATTGCATGATTGTTTTTGCAATATTTATTTAAAGACCTTAAAAATAGAACTATAGTTTATTTGAAATTTTTCAAAACTTTCTTTAAATCTTCCTATAAAGCCTAGTTTAATTGCCACCATGTTGATTTTCACAAACCGTTTTGTTTTGTGAAAGAATGAAATTGATGGATTTAAATAATAGGCCAACATCTCGGAGGTCTTTAACGCCAATAATTTCTTAGGATTCAATTCATAATCGCCGGGAATTTTATGATGAATGCAGTGTGTGTCGTGCAAAACAAACATATTTAAATGATGGAATTTCGAACGATGGCAAAAATTCAAATCTTCGCCATACACAAAAAAACGCTGGTCAAAACCCTTTAAATGGCTTAATGATTCTGCATTGATAAGCCAACATGCGGCATTTATAAAATCAACAGCTTGAATTTTAAATCCTTCAATGGTTTGTACCGGATAATTTCCGGATCGTTTTACCAAATTATCTTGAAAATATGTCTCCATTTGATTGCCTTCGGAATTTAAGTTTACAGGACTTATTAAACTCCAGCTTTTGCTTGACAATGTGCTCGCAAATCCTAAGAGTTTATTTATCATAAATTCATGTATTTCAGTATCTTGATTCAATATTAAGAAATGCGTGTATTTTTTTTTTAGACCATAGTCCAATCCTTGGTTTATGGCAGTGCCAAAACCTACATTCGTTTGGTTTTGAATAATTAAAGCGGTATCGGAGGTTAAATTAATTATTTTTACAGTTTTGTCCTCAGAAGCATTGTCAACGACAAGAATATCGGTTGAAAAGCTGCTTTTTTCTATAGATTTAATACATGCGCCAATCAGTTTTTCACCATTGAATGAAGGAATGATTGCCAGAACGAATATGTTTGAATTCAGTATCAAGAATAGTTTTTCAAAACAAGTTAAATTCAATGAACTTTTTGTTATTTTGACATTTTAAACTTGGAAGCACCAATTGTATCGATAATCCTTCTCACCTATAATCATGAGGCGTATATTGATGATTGCCTCAAGTCGGTTTTAGACCAAGAGGTAAATTTTCCTTTTGAACTTTTGATAGGGGAGGACTGTTCAACCGATTGTACCCGTGTAATTTGTGAAAAATATGCAAATGAATTTCCAAGTAAAGTGCTTTTAATCAAGTGTTCGCAAAATCTTGGGTTGGGCGAAAATTTAATTCGAACAACAGTTGCGGCTCGTGGAAAATATATCGCTTTTTTAGAAGGAGATGATTATTGGACTGATAAATATAAACTTCAAAAACAGGTTAATTTATTGCACAATCGGCCTGAATTTATAGCAAGTACGCACAATTCAACTGTTGTTAACTCAACAAAGCAGTCTTTGTTATTGTCAAATCCATTTCCGGTTTACGTTTTGAACGATGGAATAAATGGTAGGATTTTTCACACCAATAGTTGGATGATTCGTCGTGAGGCATTGCCTGATTTTAAGTTGTATTTTAATAATTTGATTTGTTGGGATGTTTTGATGGAGCAAAAAGTTTTAGAACAAGGGCCGGTTTATTGCTTCCCTGAAAGCATGTCTATTTGGCGAAAACATCTTGAAGGTAATTCGGTTAAAATTCCTTTAAAAATTCAATTTCAGCATTTTGAAGCCCTTTATATAAAGTTAAAAATGGAGTCAAAAGGCAATGTCGAATTCCATAAACACTATCAGAAAGTACTTAAAAACTTCTATTCCATTTTTGCATTGGAATTAGCTCGTCGTGATAAACACTTGCATGTTGAAGCTATTCGTAAAGCATTGATTTTACAGGTAAAATTATTGAAGTTTAGTCCGGCTTTTCTGCCCCAATTGATTTTAAATTTTTTGTCGAAAAAGGGGTGATTTGTTGTTGGTTACTGTTGATTGGTTATAGAGTATTGGTTATTGAATTATTGGGTATTAGGCTAATGGTAATTGAATATTGGTTGTTTAATAGTGAATATTGAATATTGGATTGGTTAATAGGTTATTGGGCTTTGGGTTATTACAATAATGTTTATGAAAATTGATTATTGGGTTGTCTAGTTCCTATCGTAATTGCCATCGTATCCTATGTTATTGCGAGCTTTACCTGCAATATGCAAGTTCGTAGCAGCATAAACCATCTGACATACTATTTTTTTTTTAAGCAGTCATTGTTCTACCTTATGAAACTGAATTACAGTTTTCATTTCGTTTAAGTTTTCAACAAACGTTAGTCAATGGATTTTAAGTGTAAATGAGTTTAGGGACATGGAGATTGCGGTTAGAGTCTACAATGACTGCACAAATAACCGCAGTAACAAATCAAACAACCATTCACAAGTTGAATTACAAAATATTAATCTTACCTTTTCTTAGCATTTAATCGAACATTTTAGGATGTCCCTATTTTGAAGCTGAATTATTTAAGTTTAGATAAGCTGATTCGTAAAGCTTGCACACTGTTGGCCAAATATATTGGTTTCGAATGGTTTGATTGGCCAATGAAAACTTAGCTCTCAAGTTTGAATTTGCAATAAGAATAGCTAGTTTTTCTGCTAAATCATGCGCATCCGGAAAACACAATAAGCCATTGATATCATTCATAATTACCTCTGTTGTGCCCCCAACGTTGGTTGCCACAATTGGCATACTCATTCCAATGGCCTCCATAAGGGTATTTGCAACCCCTTCATGCCGAGAGGGCAAAACAAATATATCCGACTCTTCCATGCCTTTTAAGTGCATTGGCGGTTCAATAAAACCATGCCACTCAATGTTTGCGTTTAGATTTAAGTCGTGCGCTAATTCACGTTCTTTACTATGCAAAGGAACATTACCAAAAATGAGAAGTTTGAAATTAGAAATATTGTGCCTGTCAATTAAAAGTTTTAAAGCATAAATTAAAATATCGCCACCTTTTTGATGCGGTCGTCCGCCTCCCATAAAACAAAGTTTAACAATTTTGTTTTCAATATTTGGTGAATAGTTATGCATCCATTCTTGGTCTATTCCATTGGGAATTAATATTGTTTTTCTAAGCGGAACTTGTCTTATTTGAAGCAAATTAATAAAATATTTACAAGCAGATATAAAGACATCGGCATTGGAAAGCATTTTAAGGATTACAGGACGATGAAAAAACGGGAAATAATCGTCTGAAGGATCCAAAGCCAATGTTCCGTGCATGGTATTGAAGTATTTTAAATCTGGACGTAAATTTTTTATGGTAGAGGCAATATAATAATCCCAAACCAAATTAGCATGCATACAAACTATGTTATGCATATTGATAAATTTAAGGCTTTTTTGAGCCCAACGATTTAATTTTTTTTCGTCAGTTTTAAATTTGCGTTTCCAAAATCTAGTCGCCCATTGAACGTATTTATTGCTTGGTTTGTTAAAGAACTTGCCTAAAATCAAAAGTTTTTCTGGAGCTACAAATTCTGCATAATACGGAGCAATTTCAGCGCTGCAAATGAGGAAAAGTTCTATTTTATCGCTTTTAAAAAATTTAAAAATGTTGAGTACAACACTCTCCACGCCAGCTTTTGCGGGTGATACAAGCATTATGGCAACCTTAATTCTTGACATTTGAAGTTTGCGAATTTAATTCCTTTGAACTTAAAAGCCTTTAACATTCGAGCAAAATCAATATTACCTTTGTGATTATGCTCAACAAACACTTAATTGATTCAACCTTAGATTTAACCTATGAGGCAGGTGCTTATTTACTCAAAGAATTTAAAACATTTAATCAAAATGCAATTGAAGTTAAATCAATGAATCAATTGGTTTCCTATGTAGATATTACATGTGAAAAAATGTTGGTGGAGGGACTAAGCAAAATTGTGCCGGAAGCAGGATTTATAACAGAGGAAGAGACGATTGTAAAAGTATCGGATGAAATAAATTGGATAATTGATCCACTTGATGGAACTACAAATTTTATGCATGGAATTCCGGTTTTTGCAATTAGTATAGCCTTGCAACGAGGCAAAGAAACTTTGCTTGGCATTGTTTATGATGTTTGTCATGATGCCATGTATTACGCCGACAATACAGGAGCTTACTGCAATCGCAAGCCAATTCGTGTTTCTGAAAATCATGAACTTAACAAAAGCCTGTTGGCAACTGGTTTTCCTTATTACGACTTTAACGGAATGGAAGCCTACATGAACGTATTAAAGGAATTGATGCAGCATACCCATGGTTTACGCAGAATGGGCAGCGCCGCCATTGATTTAGCCTACGTTGCTTGTGGTAAATTTGAAGCTTATTTTGAATATGGACTTAGTCCTTGGGATATTGCAGGCGGAGCGTATATTGTTCAGCAAGCTGGAGGAATTGTTTCCGATTTTAAAGGTCAGGATCAATATCTTTTCGGAAAAGAGATTGTGGCTAGCAATGCCATCGTTAACAAAACTTTTTGCGATATCATTCATAAAAACTTTTATCCCAAAAAATGATAATAAAATTTTACAGCAGATTTTTTTTCGTCTTGATATTCATTTCGTTATCTGGCATTGCAAATGGACAAGAAGTTGTATTGATTCATCGGTTTAATTCGCATTACTCCACGTTGGAAGTGAATGTTAAAGCGGGAACTAAACTTCAACTAAAACCACAACCTATAATTCGTTACACTTCCTTTATCCTAAAGGCAAGTAAGCCATGTAGGAACATAAAAGTATTTTTCAGGAACACACAAGGGGTTACAGATAGTCTTTTGACGTCGCTTACTATCAATCACGATGCCATAAGTGATTCGGATTTTGCCACGCCTTTGCAAATTTTCGAAACAGAGCAAACCGATATTATGGTTGATTTTGGGAACTTTGATGGTAATCTCAAAATCACCCTTTTGAATGCGCCTTTACTAACCAATGTGACGTTGAGTGGTTTACTTCATAAATTTAAAAACCCCTGTGATAAACCGGATATGATAAGCTACACTGTTTGGCGTGCCGGACTTCCCAATCCATTACCTCCAAGATTAACTACAGACGTTGAGCATTTGGTTGTGCATCATTCAGCAGGCAATAATAGCGATACTAATTATATCAATATAGTTAGAAATATATATTTATTGCATACGCAAAGCAATGGTTGGGACGATATTGGTTATAATTTTTTGGTAGCGCCCAATGGAGTTATTTTTAAAGGACGCGATCCACAAGGAGTTGGCGAGGACGACAACATTCTTGGCGCCCATTTCTGCGGTAAAAATCAAAATACCATGGGTGTTTGTATGCTCGGTGATTTTATGAAAGTGAAACCAACCAAAACTGCCGTTTTTTCTTTGAATTATTTACTCGCTTGGAAACTTAAAGTTGATGGTATTGATGCATTTGGTCAAACCATACATCCTCACCCAAATGGCAGTTTATTAAACAATATTTGCGGTCATCGAGACGCTTGTTCAACGGATTGTCCCGGTGATTCGTTATATGCCATTTTAAAAGAAATAAAGCAAGAGGCCGCGCGCATTGCAGATAGCTGTGGTTTGATTTTGCTGAATATAGAACCCGGGATTAAATTAAGTTCAGGCATTTACCCAAACCCGAGTATGGGAGAATTTAAGGTAATAACGAGTGCCCAATCGGTTGATTTAAGTATTTTTGATACCAATGGACAGTTGGTGTATAGTGCCATTTGCAAATCCGAACAAAATTTTCAATTATTTTTGCCTTCAGGATTGTATTTTTACCGCCTATTCGAAAACAATTCAATTCTTAAAACAGGTAAACTAATTATTATTTCAAACTAATGGAAAGACAAAACTTAACATCAAGCGATTTTTGGGAAGGTATGGTTGGGCAAAGTAGAGCGGTTAGAGCCGATAATTTTATCGAAGTATCTGCTACCAATGCTCTTAATGACAGAGGAGAAGTGGAAGGCGGTAAAAACATTTTTCAACAAACCTATTACATTATTCAAAAAATACAAACTGCATTATTATTGGAAGAGGCCGACCTTACAGACGTAATCCGCATAAGAATTTATGTAACGGATATTTCAGATTGGGAAGAGGTAGCCAAGGCTGTACATCATTTTTTTGGCGAAATAAAGCCGGCTGCAACTATGGTTGAAGTTTCGGCATTAATCGACAAGCGATTTCTAATTGAAATAGAGGCAACAGCCATAAAATAAGTTTTCGGCATAGCCTGCTAATGACTACTTTTGCCCCCAGAAAGTATGTGGGAGAAACTCGCTAATATTTTACTTCGAAATCGGTTTTGGCTAATCATTATTTTGGTAATGGGTACTATCTTTATGGCCTATGAATCCAAAAATACGAAGATGGCTTATAACAATCCGAAATTTATTCCGGAAGATGATTCAGAATTTGTAGCCTATAAAAAGTTTAAAAGCACATTTGGAGATGATGGAAGCATTATGGTTATTGGGATTAAGTCTCCAAAAATTAAAACGATTGCTTTTTTTAACGATTGGTATGATTTAACCCTTGAAATAGAAAAAACCAAAGGTATTAAGCGAATACTTTCAAGTGCTAACCTTCCAAAACTTACGGTAAACCAAGAAACCTATACGTTTGATCAATCCAAAATTTTTGACCATAGACCGCTAAATCAGGCAGATTTAGATTCAAATTTGGCAAAAATGCATACGTTAAAGTTTTACGACGGTTTAATTTTTGATAAATCGGGCACTCTCTCAATCATGGCCATTACCATGGAATCGTACTTACTCGATAGTCGTGAGCGAATAACCTTTGTAAATAATATTGAACAAAAAATCCAAAAAATTTGTGCTAAACACGAGGTAACACCACATATCTCAGGTTTGCCATACATACGTACACAGTATTCCAATAAAGTAAAGCATGAAATTATTTTATTTACCGCTTTGTCCTTTTTGATTACTTCGGTAATCATGCTTTTCTTTTTCCGATCGTTTTACACCTTATTATTTTCGCAACTAGTAGTTATTATTGGGGTAATATGGACCTTGGGTATAAACGGGATGTACGGGTTTAAAGTCTCGATTTTTACTGGATTAATGCCTCCACTTGTTGTGGTGATTGGTATTACGAATTGTATTTATTTGTTAAATAAGTATCACGACGAATATCGCAAACATGGTAACAAAATGAAGGCACTCCAACGGGTGATTTCCAAGGTTGGATTAGCGGTGTTTTTTATAAATCTTACTACCGCATTTGGTTTTGGGGTGTTCTATTTTTCAGGAAGCGATGCCTTACGCGAGTTTGGCTTAGTTTCGTTTTGGGCTATCATGGCTGTTTATGCTATCAGCATGATATTAATACCGATTATTTTTAGTTATTTACCTGATCCATCTCGCAAGCAAACCAAGCATCTCGATAGTAAATTTTTGCAAGTAATCGTTGATTGGATTGTGCATTTAATCACAAAACGAAGACGATTAATTTATATTGTAACTATCATCATTACGATTTTATCAATAGTTGGCGTGTTTTTAATCAAATCGGTTGGTTATATGGTGGATGATGTTTCTAAATCGGACCCGTTATACAAAGATCTTCGCTTTTTTGAAGAAAATATTAAAGGTGTAATGCCGTTTGAAATTGTGATTGATACCAGAAAAAATTCTGGAGTAAAAAACGTAAGAACGCTTCAACGTATTGATAAATTGGAGCATGAAGTGGGCCTGATGCCTCAATTTTCACAATCCATGTCTCTGGCAAAAGTGATGCGTTTTGCGAATCAAGCTTATTACGAAGGCGATTCGATGCGGTATTTAATTCCGAGTATTTTGGATTTGGGTAATATTATCTCGATGATGCCGGCTGGTAAGGATAAGGTCAATATTTTGCATAACCTGGTGGATAGCAATTTTCGGTTAGCGCGTATTAGTTTTCAAATGGCCGATGTTGGTTCAAAACAAATAAAAATTGTTAGGGATAGCGTTGAGGCTAAAGCTAAAGAGCTTTTTCCTTCGACAGATTACGATATTACAATTACTGGCAACAGTATCATATTTTTAAAAGGGAACAACTATTTATTCGATAATTTATTTCAAAGTGTGATGTTTGCCTTGATAGCCAATTCGCTTATTATGGCTTTTATCTTTTTTAACTGGCGAATGATTATCATTTCGTTTATCCCGAACATCATTCCATTGTTTATGACGATTGCTATAATGGGATTTTGTGATATCAGTTTTAAACCGAGCACCATTATTGTGTTTTCGGTAGCTTACGGTATTGCAGTTGATTTCAGCATCCATTTTTTGGCCAAATACCGGCAAGAACTCCGCAAGCACAAGTATAATATTCCGATTGCGGTATCCGAGGCACTTCGTGAATCGGGGGTTAGTATGATTTATTCGGCAGTTGTTTTGTTTTTTGGATTTTTGATTTTTGCCTTCTCTTCCTTTGGAGGAACTATCATGCTGGGAATTTTAACCAGTATCAATTTAATACTCGCTTTGTTTGCCAATTTGATTCTACTTCCGGCCTTGCTTCACAGTTATGATGTTGCAACTTCGCGGAAGCAGGAGGGCAGTGGATTGGTTGATTTAGACAGCTTTGAGTAAGTAATAACAGCCAAGGTACACTTTGTATTGATTGGCACAGACTATACTGTTTAACCATGACCGAAAAACTTCAACGTTTAAACAAAAAACTTTACGAAACGTTTTCGAAGTAACAAGAGAAATCGAGGTTAGAAGGCAGTTCGCTTTACAATGATTTAGAAACTTGGAACAAGTAATTGCAAGGTATGCCGTTGCGAGATTTAACAAGGGAAGAATTGTAGAGGTTTGCAGGCAGCGTTATTTTAACTTGGGGAGACGAGAATGATTACCGATTTTACTTGCCAAGGATTTTAAATTAACAGCAGAACTGAAAACTCCCCATGATGTTTGAAGCTTGTATAGCCGACTTGAAGATGCAAACTGAAAAACTTGGGATGTTAGCGAACAGGAAATCATAAATAAATTTACACTTGAACTCTGGAATAACTTATTAAGTAAAGTTTTCAAAACAACTTCCTTCATTCAGATTAAAACCTGACAGGTTTCCTTAAAAATTTATTCCATAATTCCTGTGCTATCCAATAAACCTGTCAGGTTTTTCCTTTAAAGAGTTCCATTGAAACACGTAAGTTATTTTGGAAACTTTACTAAGTGATGAGAGTGATAAAGCTGAATGGAAGTTTGTTGATTACTTTCATGCCATTGCAAATTTTTATCCTAATTTTTTGGAAGCTCTGTAGGTTTGGGAAGAGAACGAGAGTTTTGCAGCCGTTAAACACCTCGAAAACTATGTTTATGAGGAGCGTCAAAACATTTTTGACAAAAGCTTTATTAATAGCCAAGTAAAAAATACAAAGAACATTAAGGAATTTAAGGCTTGGTTGACTTCAGAAAAGATTTTAGCCATAATAGAACATGCATTTTACGACAATGATTCAGAAGAAATTGCAGAACGAATTTCTTGGGTTGAACAAATATTGAATAACGAAAAGAAATAAGCCTTTAGAATGGTGAATAAATTTGTAATGAAATTGAAGAGATTTTATTATGACTAAAGTAAAAGAAGTAAAACCTTGATCAGATTACAAATTTAGTTTAAGTTTTTGGGACGGGCAAAATGGAACGGTTGATTTAAAACCTTTTCATGATAAGGGTATTTCGTTAAAATTATTACCAGTAAGTTATTTTTCCAAAGTGTTGATAGATGAGTTTTGAGGTATATGCTAGGAGAATGGTTTCGATTTCAGCCCAAAAACATTAATAAACTTGTTAATACTCCAAGAGGGAAGAATTTATTTTGGGTGTTCTCTGACTTGGCATTGGAATATACTGCAAAAGAATTTGATTTTTTTGAACTTTGAGAGCCAAGAAAAATAAAGCATTTTTTAGCTTGGGATTTTTTCCTAGACAAATTGATAATTTTTCACAATTGAAAATTTTTCAAGCTTGTGTATAACGTTTGGGTTTAAGAAGCGAGGCGGCTTCAGAGTTACGAAACTCTAACCTAAACTTAAAGGTACTTGGAAAGCAAGACTTTGCCAAGTTAGCCAAAGCCATGATTTCTTGCACCGTGTTAGCCGCTGGGCATCTTTCTTCAGTCATTTTCAATTGCTCGGTTTAAAAAGTCCACCAATGGTTTTGTCGTCTTAAAATAGAAATTGATTTTGTCGAATATGTCTATTGATACTATTTCTTTGTCTGTTAGTTTTTCCATTGTGTAAAAACCTTTCATTCTCAAAAATTCACTTGCTTTATTTAATTCGTCAAACTCTTTTGGTGTTCTAGTTAAAACACCTGAATTGTTAATACCACTTGGAAATGTTTTCTCAAATGTTTTGTCCTTAATTATTGTTGTCCACTCGTCAAAAGCATAATCAATTTCTTGTCTAATTTTTTTTAATTGTTCTGGTTGCGGATTGTAGACGCCACCGCCAACGAAACAATTGTCAGGTTCAATGTGTAAATAGTAAAATGCCGACGGACTGTTTTTTTTATTCTTGTTCAACACAATATAATAGTCTGTCTTGTAAGGAGTTTTGTCCTTTGCAAAACGTAAATCTCTATTCAGTCTTGTGACACATTTTTTGGGGTCAAGATAAGCGTTTTGAATAGTCTTGTCTATGTCTGAAATAGAAGTTATCAATTGAGAAGTCAAAGTCAAAATATCGTTTTTAGCATTTTCATACGATGTTTTATTATCGTCGAGCCACTCTTTTGAGTTGTTAAGTTTGAGGTCTTTTAAAAATTTAAGAGTATTTATATTTATCATTTGTCAGATTAAGATTTAATTTAGTTTGTATCATGATTTTGCCTTGCTTCTAAGTACAATTTGCCCCCCCCAAATTTCCCCGTTTTTCTAATATCTACCATAAGGAATAACGAAAATAAGTTTCTATTCATGAAATTTAAAGTTTTTTTAAAAGTGATGTATTGGATAGTTATCAAGAATGCCAAATCCCAATTGGCTGTTTTCGGTAAATTCAATTTTAAATGGACGTAAATTTTGAATTGAAGGGTTTCCTAAACCCAAAATCCTCAATAGAAATTGCTGATTCGTTAAAGAATTTGATAATTAGCTTATGTTTGTCTTTTCGGGGCATTATCGCATATTCGATTTGTAAATCAATTCCTTAACGAATTGATAACAATTTGACCAGCAATTTATTTTCATTTTTACAGGTCTGTTCGAATGCCTTTTCAAGAATTGGTGAAAATATAAAACCTTGTCAGGCATTTCTAAATCGGGATTAAATCCAACTTTTTAAATACGTACACATTAGTCAAATAGTTTTTTGCAGAAAACCATATTGAATGCATAAACGGTGTAAATCATGTAGTTCGATTCTTTGAATCTTCTTTTGGTTAATTTGAGCTAAAAAAGAAATTTGTTTAAAACTGAAGTCTCATTATGCATTCGGGTTGCGTTAGGGGGTGAAGCGGTTATCCTTTTTGAGAGGCACGAGCAAAAAGATAAGAGCAAAACACCCGACCCACAGGGTAACGCCCAAATTTTAAAACACACACTATTCTTTATTAAGTTTCACCTCAGTTGTTACTGACGAATGTCATCAATTGTTTTTGATCATTTTTAATACCTTTACATGCTCTTTAAACAAAACATTATGAACGCAGCACATTGGCATTTACTCTTAAATCATTTACCTATTATTGGCTCAATTATTGGTATGGGAATTTTCGTAGCGGGTTTTATCTTTAATAACAACGCAGTCGTAAAACGGACTGCTTTGGGGGTTTTTATTTTTTCGGCCTTGATTACTATTCCAGCTTTTTTAACGGGTGAAGGTGCCGAAGAGGCCGTGGAAAATTTGCCCGGTGTTATGGAAAGTATTATTGAAGAACACGAAGAATTAGGTAAAATATTTCTGTTGGTTATGAGTACTTTAGGCGTTATTTCCTTGTTAACTTTTTTTGCCGACATGAGAAAGCTAAAGGCCTCAAAAACCTTGTATATCTTGGTGTTTTTGGTTGGAACAGTTTCGATTTATTTTGGGGCAACTACTGGGGTAAGTGGTGGTAAAGTTCGTCATACCGAAATTCGCGATAATCAGGTAATTTCGGAACAAGGCGAAGTTGATGAGGCTGAAGAAACGGAAGAGAAGGATTAGTTTAGAGCCAAACCAATTTCAGTTTTTTAAAAGCAGAATAAAAGTTTAAAGGTGAACCAAATAGATAATCTGTGTTTCGTAATCGGTTTTTGAGCCGGCTTTATCTTGAGTAATCATTTAAATCCTTACCTAATATTCTAGCAATTTTACCAATATTGAACTAGGTTGAATCTTTGATTTTAATTGATTGAACCCAGCAGCATTATTTTAATTGATATATTTAGCAACTGAGGTTTGTTTGAGTTAACTTGCGTTGTGCAAACACTCCCAGACATTGTTGCTATTGTTGAATCAAATCCAGAATGGAAATTGGCTTGGGATTTATTGCATCAGCAAAATGTTTCGGTAAATTTAACCGGAAAAGCCGGCACAGGTAAATCGACCTTTATTCGGGCCGTAGCAAAATTTTCGGATAAAAAGGTGTTATATGCTGCACCAACCGGGCTTGCAGCGCTCAACATTCGCGGCGTAACCTTGCATTCTCTATTCGGGTTGCCTTTCGGCCCGCTTTTGGAAAATGACCCTCGTTTGTTAAATCATAAATTGAGTGCAAGTAAGCGAAAAATCTTAGAGAAGGCAGACCTTTTGGTCATTGATGAAATTAGCATGGTTCGAGCAGATGCTTTGGATGCGATTGATTTTTTGTTGCGAAAGTATTGCCGAAGTGAATTAGCATTTGGCGGTAAACAAATGTTAATGGTTGGTGATAATTTTCAGTTAGAACCCGTAACCAAAAGAGAGGAATGGGATTTGTTGGCTACGATTTATAATCATCCTTACTATTTTGCTGCCACCGCATTTAGAGCTTTTGAATGTGAATGTGTTGAGTTGAAAACAGTCTATCGGCAAACCGATGATTATTTTATTGGTTTGTTAAATAAATTTAGAATTGGTTCGGTAAATCCAAGCGATTTGAATGAGCTTAATACTCGAATAGTTAGTAAGTTGCCGATGTTAGAAGACGATGAATTTCGTATTATTTTGGCTACTCGAACTGCTGTGGTGGCATCTGAAAATTTGTTAAAACTAGCACAATTAAAAGGTGAAAGGCATGTTTTTAAAGCGGTAATCACCGATAAATTTAATGCTGCGGCTTATCCCACCGAAGAAATGCTTGAACTTAAAGTTGATGCCCAGATTATAATGGTTAGGAACGATAAAACGAAGCGCTGGGTTAACGGAAGTTTGGGCAAGGTGAAAGCCATTTTGGCTGATGAATTGAAAGTGATATTGGAAAACGGCAAAACCGTAAAAGTTAACCGCGAAACCTGGGAGCAAATTGACTATAAATACGATACTAAAACCAAAAAGCTTGAGGAAGAAGTAGTAGGCACTTTTACTCAATTTCCGGTTCGATTGGCATGGGCAATCACTATACATAAGAGTCAGGGTTTAACGTTTAATAGGGTGGTTTTAAATATGGAAGGAGGTGCTTTTGCTGCGGGACAACTTTATGTTGCGTTAAGTCGCTGTAGAACTTTTGAAGGATTAACGTTATTGCAAGCCATCAAGCCGAGCGATATTATTGTGAAGCGCGAGGCATTGGAATACGCCGGACTTGGTAAATATATTGACGAATCGTTTTATGAAATTTAATATAAAAGGTAAAACCAAAATTGAGATGAAGTTCTAGACTTTGTCGATGTTTTAGAGGGTATTAATTTGTAATAGTTAAATATTTCACGACACATTTTTCATATACCATAGTGCAATCACAATGAAATAAAATGACTCAAAAAATTAGCAAGAGCACCTATCCAATCGGATTTCCGCATGCCGAGGATTTAGAAAAAATAGCACAACTTCTTCAGGCAAATCAAGAAATTGGATTAACTGAACAGGAAGTGGTGAAAAGAATTGAGGAGTATGGGTTAAATAGCTTCAAAGCGCAAAAGCAAAAAAATGTCTTATTAATCCTTCTTGCTCAATTCAAAAGTCCTATTGTTTTGCTGTTAATAGTGGCTTCCGGATTTTCATTTTTTTTCGAACATTGGTTTGAAGGTTTTTCCATTATTGGGGTTTTATTTATTACTGCAGCCCTAGGTTTTTTTATGGAATTACAGGCGCGCAGATCTATGAATGCTTTGAAGCAGATGGATATTAGTGTTTCAAAAGTTATAAGAAATAATTCGATAGTTGAAATACCTTCGGAAAGGATTGTACCCGGTGATATTTTACTATTAGAAGCCGGAGATATAGTGCCGGCTGATGCTCGTTTATTTGAACTCAACCAATTGGAAGCAGACGAGTCAGCTTTGACAGGTGAATCGTTGCCTGTTACTAAAAACATTGAATCAATTAAAAAAAATACAAGTGTAGCTGATCAGTTCAATATGATTTTTAAGGGCACGGCTATTGTAAAAGGCAATGCTAAGGCAATCATAACTGGTACAGGGCTTTACACCGAATTAGGCAAAATTACTTCGTTGGTAGAAACAGCCGAACAAAATATTACACCACTTGAAAAAAAGCTACAAGGCCTTACAAAAAAGTTGATGTGGATTACAAGTGTGTTTGCGTTTATTTTTATTGTTACCGGTGTAATTCAAGGAAAGGAAATTTACCTGATTATTGAAACTGCATTGGCGTTAGCTGTGGCAGCGATTCCCGAGGGGTTGCCTATTGTTGCCACCATTGCCTTAACTTATGGTATGCTGCGAATGGCCAAAAAAAATGTATTGATAAAGCGATTAGCGGCAGTGGAAACGCTAGGGGGTATTAATACTATTTTTACAGATAAAACTGGAACACTAACCGAAAACAAAATTGAAGTTAGCAATCTTACAATTTTTGATGAAACCATTTCTGTTGAGAAAAATAAAATAAGCACTGAAAATAATAAGGCGGTTATTGATAAACTGCTTTTAATTTCTGCACTTTGCAATAATGCGGTTTTGAAAGTTAAGGGAAAAGATAATAAGCAATTAGGCGATCCAATAGAAATTGCCTTGTTGCAATTTGTAGCAGATAATAAAATTGATTCCGTTAAAATCAATGAACAATATCCTCGTGTGGCAGAGCAAGCCTTTAGTTCTGAAGCCAAATTAATGGGAACCTTGCACAAAACAGATAAAACAAATCTGGTAGCAGCCAAGGGCGCAGTGGAAGTGCTCATAGAAAAGTGCTCCACATTTTGTAAAGGAGAAACGGTTGTTTCATTAACGGATAAGGAGAAAAAAATATACTTACAAAAAGCAGAGGAAATACAAGCACAAGGCACACGGGTACTAGCATTTGCTTTTAAGGAAGGAAGTACTGCTTCAAATGATGATTTCTTGCATGATTTAACCCTTGTTGGCTTTATTGGATTTTATGATCCTCCGAGAATGGATGTGGTGGGGGCGTTGCAGTCATGCAGAGATGCGGGAATAAAAGTGATTATGATTACGGGCGATCACCCAGCCACTGCTTTAAATATTGCTGAAAGAATAAAATTATCCGAAACAGAAAATGTGGTTATCAACGGCAAAGATTTGAACAGTAAAAAATCCGAAAAAGCCTTGTTTGCCGCCACTATTTTCGCAAGAGTTGATCCTAAACAGAAGTTGGATATGGTTAGCCTTTACCAAAAGAGAGGGGATATTGTTGCCATGACAGGCGACGGCATTAACGATGCACCGGCATTAAAAAAAGCAGACATCGGCATTGCCATGGGATTGCGGGGAACTCAGGTAGCAAAGGAAACGGCTGAGATGGTGCTTAAAGATGATTCTTTTACTTCTATTGTGTCGGCTATAGAACAAGGTAGGGCTATTTTTCAAAACATTAAACGATTTTTAGTGTATTTGCTTTCCTGCAATTTGAGCGAAATTTTCATCGTTTTTATCTATGGCTTATTAAATTTTTCATTTTCGATTCTTCCATTACAGATTCTGTTTCTAAATTTAGTTACCGATATTTTTCCCGCTTTGGCATTGGGTATGGGCAAAGGCAATAAACTTACGATGAAAAATACACCACGAGATTCGAAGGAAGCCATTGTTGTTAAAAAGGATTGGATTAATATTATTGTCTATGCCTGCCTTTTGGCTTTGCCTATCATCTTGGTAAGTTGGTACTGTAAAAATTATCTTGATTACGAAGCTGCTATATGCAACAACATCACTTTTTTTAGTTTAGCCTTGTCACAACTCTGGCATGTATTGAATTTATCTTCACGCAAAATATCGTTTATAAAAAATGAGATTACTTGTAATGCATTCGTATGGTTTGCTCTGTTACTTTGTATCATAATTATGGGAGTATTTTACCTAATAGCTCCATTAAAGGAAATACTGGATATTCAAACGCTTAATGCAACCATGTGGTTAATAATTGTGGTTACAAGTTTTGTGCCTGTTCTGTTTATACAATTATTAAAGCGAGTATTGAAAATAATTGATTGAGAATGAAAAAGACACAGCATGTAAGTGTATGACTATCGAATTTAGGTGAGCAAAAGGATGATTAGAAGCGGGGATTATTTTTTTTAGAAAATAGTCCCAGTACCATAAAGTAAACCCAGCGCATTAATGCCAAACGAATAACTACAGCCGGCATACATAACAAAGTTTTCACCGCGTTTAAGTCTTAATCTTCCCGCAATTATAGGAACCATGCGAATATCATTTTTTGTGTTAAATATAAAACTTGCCAATGGTCCGATTTCAAAATTGACAGTTGAACGGCTGTCGATGTTTCTTTTGAGGATATTAAATTCTAGGCCAGCACCAAAAGTGGGAGAGGCTCTTTTGTTAACCAACTGTCCATTGATAATATATTGTTTGGATTCTGTAGGTATATTTAAAAATACAGGAATCTTTAGGGTTTTCTCAGGACGGAATTCGATGAAGAACAAATATGCACTTGTGGGAACTATCACAGAGGCGTGATTTTGGATGCTGTTTAAATTCGCATCCGAAATAAAAAGGAGAGATTGCCCAAAACTAATTTCAAAATGGGGCAGAAATTTTAAGGTATCGGCATTGAAAAGCTTTTTCTTTAAACTATCATTGGCCTCCGCATAAACAGAAATTAACTGTAGCCATGTTATAAGTAATGCACAGGCCAAAAATTGCGCGTTTCGTAATGATGTTTTATTCATATTATTAAGGTTATAAAAACTGCAATATAATTTTTTTAACTCTCAAAGGGTCATAAGGCCAAAAAAGATACCGTTGAATTATTTGGAACTTTGACAGACATGAACCTTTTGGAAGCTAGTTACGGGCCAAACTCTGCAACCGTGCCATTAACGAATTAAATTACAAACCAGATTCTTGTATAAAATCTTATGAAAATCTTGCTGATTATTATGCCAAATTATTTCATGCCCGATTTATTGACAGTTTAA
>Ga0105048_10003313_pt1 | contig 26394 bp, 16 predicted proteins | sample MAT05_FD_78382 | JGI IMG/M metagenome (GOLD analysis project Ga0105048, IMG submission 78382) | Freshwater microbial communities from Lake Fryxell liftoff mats and glacier meltwater in Antarctica - MAT-05 | ecosystem: Environmental > Aquatic > Freshwater > Ice > Liftoff microbial mat | place...
ACTTAGTTCAAATTAGTCCAAAGGATAATTTGGGCTTAGTAATGTAAATGCCGATATAGTAGCTGTTTGAGTTCAATATCTATTTTGATATTGGACTAATACAGATACCGTATCGGTATAACACATCTTATTTGTTCTTTCGTGGCAACAAAAAATTCAATTTGTCGATTCTTTATTCATCTCAAATTTAACCTTACATTCATCTAAGATCAAAATCAATTTTTTACGATCAAAAATTAATTCTTCCAAAAGCGATTTATTGGATTTTAATATTTGGCGTAAATTTTTTCGCTCATTCGAATAATGAATAGCGCTAAAATATATTAAGGCATACAGTCCTGTGCTATACATCACAATGGGATAGATGATAGCGAACCAACTAATGGGTGTAAAAATGCCAAGACAAATTGATAAAGCAAGATAGAATCCCACAAAAGAAAAAAGACCCAAAGCAAGAATCATTGATCCACGAAAATTTTCGTGCAATTTTATTTTTGGAACTAGAAACAATACAAAAAAGTAAGGAAGAAAATTATTCACAAAACCTAAAAGGAAAATCGGCAATCCTAAAATATAGGATGTGATTCGTCGGAACGATTTTTGAAACTTAATTTCCATGATATCTTTATCGTTTAAGCCATTTTGCTCAAGCTTGTTGGTGTAATCATCGATGTGTTTAGTAACAGAGATAAATTTTTCCGGATGATTTAATTTGAAATAATCGATTGCATCAATCATTTCTTTTTGCAGAACAAATTCGCGCTCTTGTTCTTTGTATTCAACACCTAATTCTAATTTTAAATTGCGTGAATAAATTGCATTTAATTTATTTAGGAGTGTATCATCATTTTCATTGTTGATATGAAGAATGGCATTTTGCAGCGCTTCTTCACACCTATCAGTCAGCTTGTCTACTTCATCTGTTTCATTTTCAAGATTAGTAGAAATAAAATCTTTGACACGAATTGGTTTTCCAATATTCACAAATAAATCGGATCTGAATTGGTGTGGAGAACTATAATTCAAGCCTATCGGCACAATGTACAAGTTAAGATTAAGTTTGTTTTGCAATTCCGCCCCTATTGAAATTCTAGCTACACCTGTTTTGAGTGGTTTTAATTTTCGTTCTGTAATACTCACACCTTCCGGAAAAATTAAGAGTGAACCTTGTTCTGATAAATGATTAAAACAAGCTTGAAACATGTCTTTGTTTTTATTTACATCTTCCGGGCGTGTACTAGGTCGATAAACCGGAATCATATGTAAAAAAGTTTTGAAAAACCAGCCTTTAATTCCTTTACCCACATATTCTCCTGCTGCTATAAAATAAACTGTTTCTTTAATGGTTGTTGCTATAACAACAGGATCCATAAAAGCACTTGGATGATTTGCAATATATATACACGGAACATTTTCAGGAATTTTTTCTTTGCCGATAATTCGCACTCTTTTAAAATAAGAATGAACAGTAATTCGAGCCAGGAATTTTAGAATTTTGTAAATCATTTTTGATTGTAGTAAAAATTTCGACTGCTCACTGCGACCTGCCGACTTTTTTTGAATAGAGCAAGGTCATTGAAATTAAATTAAGACCGAAATCCAATCACGCAAACATCATCAATTTGTTCAAGGTCTCCTTGCCATTCATCAATCATAGAATTAAGAATGTCATGCTGTTCGCTCATGTCTTTTTTATTGATATCAATCAACAATTCTTTGAATCGAGAGTACTTGAATTTTTTACCTTTTGGTCCGCCAAACTGATCTGCATATCCATCAGAAAATAAATAAATACAATCACCTTCTTTTAACTGAATAACATTATTTGTAAATTCAGTATAAGCAGATGGGGTAGAGCCAATGGCAATTTTATCTCCTTTAATTTCTTCAATATTATTATCTCGAACTAAGTAGAGTGGGTTGAAAGCGCCTGCAAATTGCAAAACATTTGTTGTCAAATTCAACGAACAAATTGACATGTCCATTCCATCTTTAATATTGGTTGCTTGAAGATTATTTTGTAAAGTTTTAGAAACAATTCTATTCAATGCTTGAAGAATTTCAGAAGGTTTGTAAATTTTATGTTCGTTCACAATTTGATTCAAACTATTGTGACCAATCAAACTCAGAAAAGCGCCTGGTACTCCATGACCTGTGCAATCTACTACTGCAAACAAAATAGTATCTTCTACTTTATGAATCCAATAAAAATCACCAGAAACAATGTCTTTTGGTTTAAACAAAACAAACGATTCTTCCAGGTAATTTCTTACCAAACTTTTATCGGGAAGAGTTGCATCCTGAATTCGTTTTGCGTAAATAATACTATCCGTGATATTTTTGTTTTTCTCTTCTATGATTTCTTTTTGTTTTACTACTTCCGCAGTACGCTCACGTACTTTATCTTCTAAATCTTCATAAAGCTTAGCATTCTCAATTGCAGCGGCAATAGTAGTTGCAAGACCTCTTAAAATATCCATGTGATATTCAGTGTAAGCGTTTTTTTCGTAACTCTGAACAGTAATTAAACCAACAATTTTATCTTTTAAATAAAGTGGTAAATAAATAATTGAAGTTGAATCTTTACCTGAAATTGCTTTTTTAATTTGTTTTAAATAATGAATGTAATCAACTGCATATTCGCTGATAAAAATTTCTTTTTGATTGTTGAAACACCAAGTTGCTAAACGGTCATCGTTGATGTGGTAACCAAATTCTTCGACACGTTCACCATTCTCAATAAATCCTGGCATTTGTATCATCTCTGTTTTTGGATTGAAAATTCCAATACCAAAACAAGTCGCATCCATCAAGGTATTTACATTGTTATAAACGCGACTAATAATAGTGTCGATGGATAATGATTCTGCGATGTCTTTACTGATTTGTCCAATCAATTTTGTGTTTTGATATGCTTTATCAATTTCAATTGTTCGTTCAACAACACGGTCTTCCATGTTTTGATAGAGACCTGCATTATCTAGAGCAATTGCAGTATAAACGGCAATTGTTCTTAAAATATTTGCATGATAATCGGAATAAGCATTTGTTTTAAAACTTTGAACTGTTATCACTCCAATTTTTTTGTCTTTTGAACGAAGAGGAATGTATATTAGTGACGTAACATGTTCACCAACTTCCGGGTCAACATATTTTTTAATGTATTTTTTGTAATCATTTTTTAAATCGCCAACAATAATTTCTTCATTTTTATTAAAAGAGTAGGAGGCTAATTTGTTTTCATTAGCTAATGAATCACCGCTTTCTTCTAATTTTTCACCACTTTCAATATAGCCAGGATACACAATTTGATTTCCAATCTCGTCATAAATTCCAATTCCAAAACCTTCGGCATCCATAAGTTTATTGATTCGTTCGTAAACGACTTCAATAATTTTTTCGACACTTAATTGAGATGTAATATCTTTTCCAATCTCACTTAACAATTTTGTGTTCTCGTAAGTTTTTTCAATTTCTTCTTTTTGTTTTACAACTTCTTGCGTGCGCACTTTTACTTCAGCTTCCATGGTTTCATAATTCCTTGAATTCTCAAGAGCAATAACAGTATAGTGCGCAAGTGTTCTTACTATGTTGATATGGTAATCATGGTATGCGTTTTTTTTAAAAGATTGAAGACTAATAACACCCAAAACTTTATCACCTTTTCTCAACGGATAAAAAATCATTGATACTGGTTCATCTCCGGCTACAACATGTAATTCTTTTACGTAATTTTTATATTCTGCCTGATTGTCACGAATCAGAATCTCCATATTTTTTTTAATGCAAACAACGGAATAATTATTATCGTTGTTCATACTCACTCTTCCTGCATCTAGTATTTTTCCATGTTCAACTGAATACACGTAATCAATTTCATTTTTCTCAACATCTAATAATCGAATACTAAAAACGGAAGAATCCATTAAGTTTTTTACATATTTATAGAGCGTTTCCATGGCGCCTGTAAAACTCAAGGTAGAAATTAATTCTTGTCCAATTTGATTTAAAAGTTTAGCGTCTTCGTGCGATTTTACCAACTCACGTGTGCGATCATTAACGCGCTCCTCCATGTTATGATAAAGTCCTGCATTATCTAAGGCAATTCCAACATACACTCCAATTGTGCGCATTATGTTGAAGTGATAATCTGTGTAAGCATTCTTTTCAAAACTTTGCACCGTGATTACTCCAATTTTTTTATTTTTTGATTTGATCGGAATATAAATGAGTGATAAACTCGATTTTCCTCTTACAGGTTTTAAGTAACGTGTGGTATATTTTACGTACTCTGTTTCTAAATCATTCACTAAAAATTCAAGATCATTATTAAAACAAACACAACCCAATCTATCTTTTTCATCTTCCAAATGATAGCCACCATCCGATAATTTTTTTGCGCTTTCAATATACCCCGGAAAGTTAAGTTGGTTGGTCGCTTGGTCATGAATACCAATACCAAAACCTTCAGCATCCATTAATCGGTTGATCTGAAGATAAACAACCTCAATGATTTTTTCTACGGTAATTTGCGAAGTGATGTCTTTTCCAATCTCACTTAATAATTTTGTGTTCTCGTACGTTTTTTCAATTTCTTCTTTTTGTTGAACAACTTCTTTGGTTCTGATTTTCACTTCAGCTTCCATTGTCTCAAAATGGCGAGAATTCTCAAGCGCAATAACAGTATAGTGCGCAAGCGTTCTTACAATATTGATGTGATAATCCGAATAGGCATATTTCTCAAATGATTGCAAACTAATTACACCTAAAACCTTATCTCCTTTACGAAGTGGGTACATAATAATAGAGTTTGTCAAATCACCATCAACAATATTTATTTCACTGACATATTTTTTATATTCAACTCTGTGATCGTTGATGATAATTTCTTCATTATTCTTTACGCAAAGCACTGAATAGTTATTGATATTACTCATTGGAACGAAAAAATGTCCCATACGAACTCCGCGTTCAAAATCGTAATTGTATTGTATTCCGTCTTTCTCTTCATCATACAAACGAACACCAAAAACAGCGGCATCCATCATGTTTTTCACATAAGAATAGAGTGTTTCAAAAGCCGTATTAAAATTCAAAGTTGAAATAAGTTCCTGACCAATTTGATTTAATAATTTTGAATCATCGTGCGATTTTACCAGTTCCTTTGTACGTTCTTCAACACGGTCTTCCATTCCACGATACAGGCTTGCGTTTTCAATTGCACTTGCAACATAAACGGACAATGTTCTAAGAATATTTAAATGATATTCATTGTAGCTACTTTTTGCAAAACTTTGTACGGTTAAAACGCCAATTTTATTTCCTTTTGAAACAAGCGGAAGATAAATCATAGACTCCGGCATGTCCCCTTCAGTGGCCGTATAATCCTTTGCTACATATTGTTCAAGTTCACTCGCCCAATCATTTATGACAATTTCGTTGCCACTATTAAAACAGTGCGCCGCAATTTTATCCTCTGTTAAGACATACCAAAAGTCACGGAGTTTTTCGCCTTTTTCCATTGTACCGGAAAAGTAAAGTTGATTTTCGGCTTGTTTATAAATTCCAATTCCAAAAACACTAGCGTCCATCAATGCATTGACATTGTTATATACTTTAGATAAAATATCTGGAATGGATAATTCAGCGGCAATTTCTTTTCCTATCTCGCTTAATAATTTTGTGTTTTCGTAAGATCGTTGAACTTCTTCTTTCTGCTTTATCAACTCGCTTGTTCGCAACTTGACTTCTTCTTCCATCACCTCGTAATTTTTTGCGTTTTCCAGCGCAATAACCGTGTAATGTGCAAGTGTTTTAACAATGTTTACGTGGTAATCAGTGTAAACATTTTTTTCGAACGATTGGACACTGATTGCTCCTAGAACTTTTTCGCCTTTTCGCAAAGGGTAGAAGATTAGAGAGTAAGGAAAATCACCACCAACAACCATAACTTTGCTGACATAGTTTACATAGTCAACTTCATTATTATTGATAAGAATTTCCTTGTTATTTTTAATACACCAAACGGAATAATTGTCATTGTTATCCATTGAAACGGTAATGTGACTTAATCGTTCACCGCGTTCATATTCATATGTATATTCAACAGTATTTTCTTCGGGATTATGAAGTCGAACACCAAATACTGTGGCATCCATTAACTCATTTACATTTCGATACAAACGTTCAAAAACGTCTTCAAAATTTAATGACGAAATTAATTCTTGTCCAATACGGTTTAGTGTTTCTGTATTTTTGTATGATTTTTCAAGCGCCAAGGTACGTTCTTGCACTTTATCTTCCATACTTTCGTATAGTCGAGCATTGTCTATGGCAATCGCTATATAACCGGCAAAACTTTTTAAAATGTTGAAATTGTGTTTTGAAAATGCAGATTTTTTTACACTTTGAACCAACAAAACCCCTATTACTAAATCTTTTGTTATAAGCGGAATCACAACAACTGATTGGTTAGCTTCACGAATCAATTCTTCTTTTACAGACAAATATTTTCCAATCTCTGCATGATAATCGTTTATATGGATATCGAGCTGACGTTTAACGGCCAAAACGGGCAATTTTTTATCTACATCATCCAACGAATATTCAAAATAATTATCGCGTTTACCACTATCAATAGCTAGTTTAACTTCTATTTTGTTTTTTTCGTAATTGCACATTCCAATAAAAACGCCATTTGCATCCATCAAGGAATTAATGCGGTGATAAATGATATTGAAAATGCCTTCTATATCACGCGTAGCGGTTATTTCATTTCCAATTCGACTTAATGTTTTTACATCTTCAAAATAGGAGAGAAGGAGTTCATTTTTTTCTTCAAGTCGCTCTTTCTCTTTTTGAATTTGTTCTAATTTTCCTTTTAACTCAAACGCCTTAATTTTTTTATTTTCGTTTTCGCTGGAGTGCTGTTGTTTGTGAGTGTGATACGCTTTAAAATGTTCAACAAACAAAGGCAGATTGCCCATTTTTTCGTAAAGCTCGGATAAACCTAAATGAGTTTTAAAACAAAGTTCGTTAGATGTTAATTCTTCACCAATTTTTAACGCCTCTTTGTAATATTTGAGTGCAGAAATATTGTCACCAGCTGCGGCGTATGTATCGGCAATGTTGCGCGTAGTTTGACCAACACCATCTCTGAAGCCCATTTCATTTCGCAAATCCATTGCAGTTTTAAAATGTTCTAATGCTTTTGAATAATCTTCAAGTTTTGTGTAAATTTCTCCTAAACCATTGTGCGCATAAGACTGAACAGCCTTAACGCCTAACTGATTTACAACTTCAAGACTTTTATTTTTAAACTCAAGTGCCTTTTCATAATTTTTTAAATGAAAATGCGCCTGACCTAATCCATCATAGATGCGGCCTAAAACATTTTTGTCTCCAACTTTGATTGCAATTTCACTTCCCTGTGTAAGATATTCTATCGCTTCTTCGTTTTTGCCTAAACCATAATGAACTGTTCCAACTCCATTTAATCCATTAGCTTCACCAGCTTGGTCACCAATTTTTCGGGCTAACTCTAGCGATTCAAAAGCATAATGCAATTGTTTTTCGCCGTCTCCCAAGAAATGAAAAATAAGAGAAATATTATATAAGATTTGAACTTCCTGTTTGAATTCTGCACAGTTGCGCAATAAGTCAGCAGCTTTAAATGTATGTTCAAGTGCCTTTTCATAGTTGCCAAGCCAGGTATGAGCTGCACCCATATTTCCGTAAGACCAAGCAATACCTTTATCATAACCGGCAACTTGAGATTCGAGTAGATTTTTTTCGCCAAGTTGTAATGCTTTGCTCGGGTTAATCCGAACAACATTCCAAGCCTCAAGGTTTGAAGCATCTATCGTTCCAATAATTTCTAGCGTCTCAGACATTAAATGGGGAAATGGTGTAAAGACATTTCCAAAGATAATTAATAAAACTGACTTTTATCAGTTTTATAGAAAGTCTGCCAAACAGTCTCTCAAACGAATGAATTAAAGCTTCTAAATTACAAAGGGTTTATTCAAATGAGATTAAATTGAAGTTAAAAAAATTTTGATAAAAAAATGTTTTGGCACGAGTCTTGCCTTCCTGATTATTGAAAATAGTTTAGCTAGAATAAAACCTTTTGAAAATCTTTAGCGTATTAGTTGACATGAATGAAAGTTTAACACGACGAATTATGAACATGGATCAAATCAAAAATGAAATCATTAAAACTGCTCAATCTAAATTGCAAATTCATAAAAGAATGGGCAGTAGCTCAAAACTTTCAATCATGGAAGTGGCACAATTAGTAGATATTATTTCTGGTAATATTGAAGAAAATTCCTTTAAACAAGGACAGTTTTTTGGGTTGCATAGCTTAAATTAAAATTCTTCTCTCTGCAGCGTCCTCTGCGTTTTAATTTTTTACGCAAAGGAACCCGCAAAGAAAAATGCGCAAAGGACCGCAAAGCTGGGTGTATATTAAGAATTGATAACGCCGGATCCAACCATTTCATCGCCCTTATACCACGCAGCAAATTGGCCAGGGCTAACACCTTTCATTAAGTTTTCAAAAAGAATATATAAACCTTCTGCCTGTTTGTGCAGGGTTGCTTTTTCAAGTGGTTGACGGTATCTTATTCGAACCAAATAATCGGCTGATTTTCCATCTTCAATTTTCAAATCTTCACGGATCCAATGAATGTCTTTGTTTTCAACGAAAAGTGCCTTCTTGTTAAGTCCTGGATGATTTTCGCCTTGACCAGTATAAATGATATTTTCTTTAATATCAGTACCAATTACAAATAACGGTAATGGTGTTCCGCCAACAAATAATCCTTTGCGCTGACCAATGGTAAAATAGTGAGCACCTTGATGATCTCCTTTTATTTTCCCATCTGACAATTTGTAAACAAAAGGTTTAGATAAATATTCGTAATCTGCTGAATTAATGTTTTTTAAATAATCAGAATAGATTTCGGAGCCTACATCAATTTCTACAATTTTTCCTTTTTTTGGTTGGAGTTTTTGTTGTAAAAATACAGGAAGTTTTACTTTGCCTATAAAACACAATCCTTGCGAATCTTTTTTATCAGCTGTGACTAAATTCATTTTTTTTGCAATCTTTCTGACTTCACTTTTTTCTAAATAACCAATTGGAAATAAAGCTGGTGCTAATTGTTCTTGTGTTAGTTGACACAAAAAATAACTTTGATCTTTTGTCTTGTCTTTTCCTGCGAGTAGTTGATAAATTCCATTTTCTGTTTGTGATTTTCTGCAGTAATGTCCTGTTGCAACATAATCAGCGCCCAATTTTTTTGCAGCTTTTAAAAAGACATCAAATTTAATTTCTCTGTTACAAAGCACATCTGGATTTGGTGTTCTGCCAGATTCGTATTCAGCAAACATATAATCTACTATTCGCTCTTTGTACTCTACACTTAAATCTAACGTTTGAAAAGGTATTCCTAATTTTTGTGCTACCAATAAAGCGTCATTGCTATCATCAATCCAAGGACAATCATCCGAAATAGTAACACTTTCATCGTGCCAGTTTTTCATAAAAATGCCAATTACATTGTAGCCTTCTTCTTTTAAAAGATAAGCTGCAACACTCGAATCAACACCTCCGGACAAACCGACAACAACTGTTTTCAAAATCTAAAATGTAAAAGACAAAGTTAGTGGTTTTGAAGGAAAGAGAAAACGCAAAACAATTCATTTGTCTAATTTCGTCAACTATTGAATTGTCTTTCTTTTAGTACATTTGAATCAATATTTAAGATGAAAAAGATACACGTAAGCACAACTGTTGGATTAATACTTGACTTAGCAGCACTAGCTTGTTTTGTTGGGGAGTATTATCTGATTGCTTCCATTTTTTCTTTAATCGGATATTTCTCATCAATTAAAGAAGTATCTAAATATACAAGTCTTTATCAATTTGTTGTTGTATTTCTATCAGCAATTATTCTTGGGCTATCATTGGATCAACCATTAGGAGTAACGCCATTCATGACAATTGCATTGATTCTTGCAGCTGGTGGCTCTATTTTGAGAATCGCATTTTTCAAATTGTTCTCATACACTGGTAAATCTTGGTTTGAACCTACATTTTTTTTATTGGCACTAATAACTTATGTTGTTGGAAATTTAATTGGAGATTATAGTTGGGAAGCTTGGACATTCCCTGCAATTATTATTCTTTTTACCGGAATTTTAGCAAAAGGAATTTTAATAGACAAAAAACAATTATTAGCTCACGCACTTGGCGGATACATAATTAAAATTGGACAAGCTGCCGCGGAATTTGCTTTGCCTGATCAGGATGAAAAAATAATTCGTCTTTCTGATTTTAAAAATGAACGTCACCTGTTGTTGATATTTGTGCGCGGAGATTGGTGTCCAGGTTGTCACATGATGTTGCGAACGTATGAAAAAAATAGAGAATTATTTGCCAAGAAAAATGTTTTAGTAATGGCAATTGGTCCAGATCCAGTTGGTGTGAATAGAGGAATGGTTGAAAAATTGGGACTCGATTTTAAAGTTTTGGCTGATGAAAAACAAAAAACTGCTCAAATCTATGGCGTTCAATTAGCTACTTATGACAATGAGTTTGCCGAAAAATACGACGAAGGAATTCCTTTGCCTGCATCATTTTTAATTGACAAAACAGGAATTGTGCGTTATGTTTCAAGACCTGATAAAGTTGGTGAATTTTTGAATCCATCTTTGATATTTCCTATTTTAGAAGAGTTAGATGATCGTTTCAAAAAATCAAAAGATGAAATTAATGAAACACATTCTTTAACTGATAATTCAAAAACAGATTCTACTTTTTCAAATGAAATTTCTGACGACGATAAAAACACAATCATCGCTTTAAGAAAAGAATTAAGTAATTACGAAAGTATTATTGACCAAGCAAATGACGCAATGATGGTGATTGATATTGTTGATGGAAAAATTCATCAAAGCAATCCAAGCGCAGCTAAATTATTAGAATACTCAAAAGCTGAATTAGAAAAACTTTCTTTGTTTGATTTGCATCCAAAACAATTTTTAGAAAAAAGTTCGAGTATTGTTGCTGATGTTTGGGAAAAAGGAGGATTGATTTACAACGATATTCCGTTTATTACAAAATCTGGAACTTTAATTCCTGTTGAATGTTCTGCAAAAGTAGCCCCATTTGCCGGCCGACCTGCCATTGTCATTTATGCGAGAGACATAACAGAGCGCTTACGTTTGGAAGCAGAAATTCGTCAACAAAGTTTAGAATTAGAAGAAAAAAGTAGAGATATTATTGACAGTATCGAATATTCAAAGCGTATTCAACGTTCTATTTTTTTAGAGAAAGAAAAATTAAAAGAGTCAGCTCCAGAATCGTTCATATTTTTTAAACCACGTGATGTTGTTTCCGGAGATTTTTATTGGTTCTCTAACGTGAAATTGAGTTACAATCTTCAAACTGAACATGGATTTGACTATAAAGCTGGAACCAATATTCTTGTAGTTGCAGCCGTAGATTGCACAGGGCATGGTGTTCCCGGAGCATTCATGAGTATTATTGGAAATACTTTGTTGAATCAAACATTAAATAATTTAACGGTAAATTCTGCCGCCTTAACGTTGGATTATGTCAACAAGGAATTAAAACAAGCGCTGAATAAAAATACGGAAGATATTCCGTTAAGAGATGGAATGGATATTGTTTTGTGCTACGTAGATTTAGCGAACAAAAAATTGGAATATGCAGGTGCTAATAATCCATTATACATTGTTAGAAACAAAGAATTGATAAAATTTAAAGCCGATAAACAGCCCATCACTGCTTCGTTAGAGGCAATTGCAAAACCGTTTACAAATAATAAAGTTGAACTTCAAAAAGGAGATTGTATTTATTTGTTTACGGATGGATTCGCAGATCAATTTGGTGGACCAAAAGCCCGTCTGTCCGGCGGACAGGGAAAAAAATTCATGTACAAACAGTTTGGAGAATTATTGATTGAGTTAAGCGAAAAACCTATGGAAGACCAAAAAAAATTTTTGTACGAAACATTTGAAAGATGGCGAGGTGATTTGTCTCAGGTGGATGATGCGTTGGTGATGGGGATTAGGGTTACATAGAAAAAGTTAGCAAATGGCAGTTGGCAATTGAAGTAAATGTAATTTTATAAATTCTCAACAAATAAACTCTCAACGTATAAACTTTCAACACATAAACTCTCAACTTATAAACTCTCAACTAAAAACCCCTGTCTGCTTGGTGTAGCCAGACAGGCTTTCAAAAAAAAATAAAATCTTCAACTTTTCAACCAAGGACGGGGCGAGCCCGTCCACTACAAAACGCTCAACTAAAAATGAACTCCACCCTTTATAAAGCCCTCGTTATGCACAACCGCCTTAGCCCTAAAAAGCATCGGTTTCATTACAATGTCTTTATGTTTTACATTGATTTGGATGAGATAGAAATGCTTCGAAAAAAACTTTGGATGTTTAGTGTTGATCGATTCAATTTTTTCAGTCTCAAGAAAAAAGAGCACCTGCAATTGCCCATTGAAAATCCCGATAAAACAAAAACGATTAAAGAACAAATTCTTGCTTATTTGAAATTAAACGGAGTTGAAAAAAGCCCAGCCAGAATTATGTTGCTCACAAATCTCAATGTGCTTGGTTATAATTTTAATCCGGTCTCATTTTATTTTTGTTTTGATGAGGCCGGAAGCCCAATCTACGCAATAGCTGAAGTGAGTAACACATTTCGCGAAATGAAGCCTTATTTATTGGGAAAAGATCAGTTTTCAGACAATCATTTTCATCTCAATACAACAAAAAATTTTTACGTTTCTCCTTTTATTGATCATGAATCTAATTTTGATTTTAATTTGACTATTCCAAATGAAAAATTGACTATCAGGATTGATTCAATGAAAGACGATGTCCGTTTCTTCATCAGTACTTTAACTGGAAAAAAGAAAACACTGAACAATAGAAATTTGTTGTGGTATAGTATTCGTTTTCCATTTTTAACCTTGAGAATCATATTTTTAATTCATTGGAATGCTTTGCGGTTGTGGATGAAAAAAGTACCCTATCGAAAAAAAGCAGCTCAGCCTGAATTGCAAAAGGATGTTTATCGACGGTTAAAAGAATAATTTTTCTTTGTGACTTCGTGGCAGAAATTTTTAGCCACTAAGGCCCAAAGTGACTAAGTAATGGCTCAAATTTATTTTGACATAATTAGTTAAATAAATTTCAACATTTGTAAAGTTTCTTATCGGAAATAAGATTCCTTCGAGTCTTTGTGTCTTCGTGGCAGTTTTATTTTTTGACACCAAATAAAGACTGATACTTATTCCAACTGTTTAAAATCATCTTGTAACTTTTGTAAGTATTTGAACAATTCTACGACTTTTCAATTAGATATTGAATTGAATAAATATTTTGAATTTCTTATATTAGCAAACTGAATGGCAACAACAATTGCAATAACACAAAAAAGAAGTTTTTACGAGAAGACATTACTGGGTCTTCTTTCTAAGATGAACCTAGGTTCGTTAGAAATTTCAATGCCTTCTGGTGAAGTACTTAAACTTGGAAATGGAATAGGAGTTGCCGCAACAGTGGAGGTAAAAGATTTGGACTTTTTTAAACGATGTGTTTTGTATGGTGACATTGGTTTTGGTGAGGCTTATGTTGACGGGCTATGGGAAACAGATAATATAACAAACGTTATTAAATGGTTTTTGCTGAATATTGAAAATGCACCAACCGTTTCAGGCTCAAATAACAATACTGTTATTCTTAATTTTTTAAAAGTATTCAATAAAATTTATCATTCAAAAAAAGCGAATACTCTTGGTGGTTCTAAAAAAAATATTGCTGCTCATTACGATTTAAACAATGATTTCTTTTCATTGTTCTTAGATTCAAGTATGACGTATTCTTCAGCTTATTACGCGAATCCTGATCTGAGTTTGGAAGATGCGCAGCTGGCTAAATACGAAAGACTTTGCCAAGAACTTCGTTTAAAGGCAGAGGATCATGTTCTTGAAATTGGCGGTGGTTGGGGTGCCAATGCAATTTACATGGCCAAGAATTATGGCTGTAAAGTAACCACAGTAACCATTTCAGCCGAACAGTTTGCATTTGCGAAAGACAGAATTGAATCAGAAAATCTTACAGATAAAATTACAATTCTTTTAAAAGATTACCGCACACTTGATGGTCAGTTTGACAAAATTGTTTCGATAGAAATGTTGGAAGCAGTTGGTGCAGATTATTACGAAACTTATTTTAAAAAGTGCTCGGCGCTTTTAAAGAAAGATGGATTGTTCGCCATACAGGCTATCACTTGCCCAGATTCACGTTTCAAAGATTTAAAGAACGGAGTTGACTGGATCCAAAAACATATTTTTCCAGGTTCATTGCTTCCTTCTGTTGGCGCAATCAACACGGCTGTCAACAATACCAGCGATTTAACAATGGTTGATTTGAAAGAATTTGGTTTGGATTACGCACGTACTTTGTATGAATGGAAAAACACATTCAATTCTAAACTCGCCCAAGTAAAACAACTTGGATTCGATGATAAATTTATTCGCAAATGGAATTATTATTTCTGTTATTGCGAAGCAGCTTTTGCAATGAGAAATATCAATGTGATGCAGATTGTTTATTCTAGACCAAATAATACATTGCGTTAGAATTAAATAAAAGTCGCTATTCAAAATGTAAAATGTAATAGGGCAGATGTCAAATGGATTTTTTCATTTTTTTACTCAACCTCTAATTTCCATTGACTTCAGTCGACGGAAATAATAAACCAATGTGTGCACTATAGTGCCATTTATTTACTGGTGTTTTTTCGATTCTTTAAATCTCATAAAGATCAAGCCCGCAATTAAACAGAGCGAAAATCCTAAAATCCCGTTTAGTCGAATTCCAAAATCATTACCAACATCTTTACCTTGAATTAACAACATTGCAAAAATGGCGATACCAAAAGTCTGAGCAATTTTCACAAAGAAATAGCGAACCGCAAAATAAATTGCTTCTTTACTTTCTCCGGTTTCTTGCGAATCTTTTTCAATAATTTCGGCTAGAATTGCAGTTGGTAAAATATTAAGTGATGCCATTGGAATAGCCGCAAAACCAATCAATCCAAAAATTTGAACTTCAGGCGTAATTGGAACAGTTCCTAAAAAATAAATTCCTAAAAAAACAAACGAAAGTAAAATTAGCGAGACCACAACAATTTTTTTATTCCCTATTTTTTTTGCGAGAAAATTCACGATTGGATAAAAAATAAAAGAAACTAAAACGAGTGTGATCATTAATTTATTTCCAATCGATTCATGCAGCCCAAGCAACACTGTTACAAAGTACATAATTCCGGAGGTGATAAAAGTCGTAGCCATGAAAAACGAAAAATCAGCGACGATGAACAACATAAAATTCTTGTTTGTCAACGTTTGTTTTAAAGCTGACCTTAAAGGAATATCACTAGGAACATGTTTGCAATATTTTTTTTCATCAATTGCCAGAACAGTAATAAACATAAACGCTGCAGCCAAAACAACCATAATTAAAATGGTAATTTGTAAAGCGGCAATTCGCGATTCAATGCCGAAAGAAGTTTGCAATAAGGCAGTCAAATTAAACGCATTGGATGCAATTGCAATTCCGCTAACATAACCGACAGATTGCCACGTCGACAATTTTACTTTGTCTTCTGAACTTGGCGCAAGCTCCGGCAGCAAAGCGTTGTAAGGAATAATGTAAGTGGTTGATGCTACATAAAATCCAACTAAAATAAAACTCAACCAAACAATGTTTAATGTACTTTCTGTTAAAGTCAATGGATAAAAAACTAGAAAACAAAATATCGCAGAAGGAATAATGGCAAATTTCATAATTGGAATTCGGCGCCCTTTTGGATTTTTACTTCGGTCGCTAAACTGCGCTATGAAAGGATCGTAGATGGCATCCATCAAACGTCCACTCGCCGTAATAATAGCAATGACATTGAAGATTCCGAAAATTGCTACCTGAGTAATAAGTTGTGGCAATCCACTGTCATTCGGAGGCAAATACAAATAAATGAGAATGACACTGATGAGATTAATCATCATGCTCCAGCCCATCATCCCGAAGGCATAAGCGATTTGGTTTTTTAAGGGTAATGTTTGGGCGGGCATCATAATGTAAAGGAAACTATTTAAAATGATTTATGAACAAATATTTTTTATGATTTCCGATTAACGAATTCCGATTAACGAAGGTAGATTTTTGAAGTAACTGATTTTAAATCCGCCATAGCAAATCGTTAATCGGAATTCGGAAATATTTTAAGCCCCCTCTGTCATTTGACATCTTAAATTCTCCTTTCCATTTGCCATCTGACCTTTCACATTTTACATGATTTTGCATAAATCAACAGCGCTCTTATAAGCATCTTCATGAAATCCATATTTAAAATAACTGCCGCAAAAATAAATTGGTCCGGTTTTATTTAGTGTGTGTAATTCATCTTGAGCATTCATTGCAGCAACATCAAATAAAGGGTGTTCGTAATCAAATTCGCGAATTATTTTTTCTTTCTGAACCGAATTTATATGCGCATTAATGGAGACAAAATAATTTTTGTTTTTTGAAACACCTTGCAAATTATTCATCCAATATATTGTTGACGGAATTAATTTTTCAGCTTGTTCTTTAATACTGTAATTCCAACTGCTCCAAGTGCGTTTTGTTTTTGGCATAATGGATTCATCTGTATGCACAGTAGCAACATTTTTTTCATACTTAAAACAGCTCAACAATCTTTGTTCATCAACTGTTGGAGCATCGAGCATTGCTAATGTTTCGTTGGCATGTGAGGCAAAAATCACTTTGTCAAATTGATTTGTTTTACCGTTTTCTAATGTCACAAAAACTTTTTCGGTTTCAATTTTTACGTTTGAAACTTTGGCGTTAATTTGAATTTTATCTCTAAAAGGCGCAATCAAAATTTCTCTGTAAGCCTGACTTCCATTTTCTAACGTGTACCATTGATGTTGCGTATTCAATCCCAAAAAACCATGATTTTTAAAAAATCGAATTAGCGTAATGATTGGAAAATCCAACATCTTTTCCATGGGTGCACTCCATACTGCAGAGCTCATTGGTACAAGGTATTTCCACAACATGTCTTCCCCAAATTTGAATTCTTTGATGTATTGAGCTAATGAATAATTTTGATAGGTCGGGTCGTCTAAAATTTGCACACTTATTTTATTGAAGCGCGAAATATCCCTCAACATTTTTATGTGACGAAGACTAAAAATATTTTTGCGTTGTGCAAACAAGCCATTGATTCCGGATCCGCAGTACTCAAGTCCGCTGGGCTTGTGTTGAACACTGAACGACATTGCTGTTTTTTTAATAGGTGCATTAATTTCTTTAAACAGATTGCAAAGGTTAGGGTAGGTTTCAAAATTAAAAACCATAAAACCAGTATCAACAAAAACGTCTTTTCCTTTCTCATCAATTGTCAAAGTATTTGTGTGACCGCCGATGTAATCGTTTTGCTCAAAGATTGTCAGGTCATACTTTTTTTGCAGAAGGTGGGCGCAACCCATTCCTGCGATGCCTGTTCCTATTATGGCTAGAGAAGGCTTCATTGTTTAATATGGAAAATGTAAGAGGTCAAATTGCAGATGTGTTTTATGAGAAATGTCAAATTTAATTAAGACAAAAATATGGAACGCAGATGACGCTGATTGAGTAAGATTAAATAAAATTTTGATTTAATCGCAAAACGAATCATAAAAATCACAATAATCCGCGTCATCTGCGTTCTAACAAAACACTGGTAAATTCCATTTTCCATTTGACCTATTACATTTTACATTTCTCAATTCCTTTTGCCATTTGACCTTAAGCATTTTACATCCCTCAATTTCCTTTGCCATTTGACCTTATACATTTTACATTTTTTTGAATAGATAATGACTCACAATCCACTCATCTCCCTTATTAAATTTCCACAACTCAGCGCACGACATATAGAAGATCCGCCAATATACCCACCACTTAACAGCGTTTTCTTTTCCGTAAGTATTTTCAAAAAGTGGCATTATTTGAGATTTGTGTTTGTCCATGTTTTGCAACCATGCTTCGGATGTTTTGCTATAATGCGTTCCACTCACGTGCCAATGTTTATCAATGTTTAAGTCTTCGTTGAAATACAAAAGCAAATCATCGCTTGGCATAATTCCACCGGTAAAAAAGTATTGACTCATCCAATCAGTTTTGTCCTTGACTTCAAATTTATAAGCGAAATCTTTATGCGTAAAAATGTGAACGAATAATTTTCCATCAGGCTTTAAATGATTCGCAACAAGATTCATCAGCTTTTGATAATTGCGCATGTGCTCGAACATTTCAACTGATACAACGCGATCAAATTTTTTATCGAGCTGAAAATCATTGATGTTTTTTGTAATGACTTCTAGGTTTTTGATAGATTTTTTTTTCACTTCTTCGTCAATGAATAATTTTTGTGTGCGCGAATTTGAGACAACCGTAAAATTACTTTCTGGAAATTTAGCCGCCATAAAAAGTGACAACGAACCCCATCCACAACCTAATTCTAGTACATCCTGGCCGTTTTTCAATTCGGCTCTTGCACAAGTTAGTTCAAGCATATCATGTTCAGAAGTATCAATATCGGAAACACCATCTTTCCAAAAACCACTGCTGTATTTTAAATGCTTGCCCAAACAATATTGATAAAATTCTGTCGGGACTTCGTAATGTTGCGCATTTGCATCTTCAGTATTAACAGCAATAAGAGAGGACTTCAGTTCATCAATGAGTGACATTAAATGCGCTTGTTGTAATTCAACATTCGCTTTTTTTTCTTCGCTCAATCTTTGTTTCAGGAGTTTTCGAATTCCGTATCTGATGATAAAATCAGGAAGTTTGTTTTTTTCGAGGAGTGAAGTATACCACATTTTTTTAAACTAAAATTGATTTTTTTTCTTCTCCCCTTGAGGTGAGACCGAGAGGGATGACATTGGTGATTTTGAAGATCTCGGCTGTCATCTCCCTCGGTCCCTCTTCTAAGAGGGGAGACCATTGCACATGTTTTTCAACAACCATCATTTTTTCTTAAACCAAGGTACAAACGCACTTGTCGTCCTCTGATATTCTTTATAATCAATAGGTCTGCTTTTCAACGCTTGTTCTTCTGTCATTGGAATGCCGGTTACTTTGAAAATGAGATAGCCGATTGAAAGCGGACAGATCACGGCTAAGTATCCGTATGGACTTGAAAGTGCAAAAACCAAAACAGAAATCCAAATCATAAATTGGAAAAAATAATTGGGGTGACGCGAATAATTCCATAAACCATATTCACAAACTTTTCCTTTGTTGGCTGGATTTTTTTTGAACTTTTTCAGTTGCCAATCAGATAAAGCTTCCCCGATGATACACAGCAACCACATGCCAGCGCCAATGTATTCGAATAGTGAAATTTTTGGTTCGGGATTTATCGCAATTATAAAAAATGGCAAAGCCAACATTACATTTGAAAAAGCTTGCATTTGAAAAAAAGCAAAAAACTTTCGATCCGGATTCGGCGACCATTCTTTGCGTAATTGTTTGTAGCGTCCTTCTTCTTCTGCTAAATGCGAACCAACTCTTTTCAATAAATAAAAACCAAGACGCAGACTCCAAAGGCCCGCTAAGGCACAGACAAGATTTTTTCGATCCTCAAATCCTTCAGCCATCAACCAAATAATGGCTGTGATTACAGTAAAATTGAACGCCCAAAAAATATCAACTACTCCGGCATTCTGAATTTTTTTTGCCCAAATCCAAACTAACAACATAACAAGCGCAACAGCACCCCAAGAGATTAACGGAAGGGAAATGTATGGATTCATTTTTTTGGTTTGATAGGTTAATTTTAATGGAGATAAAGGTATTGTTTTTGATTGGGATTTGATGGTGTTTTTGAAAATGAATTAGAAAAAACGTATGCGGATAAGCAATTGAATAAATCTACCTAGAATTTTGAACAGGAATAGAATGAGTGGGTTATTCAGCTAAGGCAAAAGCAGTGGTATCAGTAGTTGCAACAAACGGAAAAAGTACCGTGGTAATTTGATATTATTGCTTTCAGTATGCTTAAGTCTATTTCTAAACACGTAATGCATTAAATTCTTAAATGTACATTATAATTTATTTTTCGGGATTGGCCTACTTTATTTTAGAGTCAAAATACGCCTGTATTAATTTTAGTAGCTTATCTGCAGTGTTCAAATTATAAGATTCTTTTGTTGTTTTAGTGATTTTGGAATTTGCATAGTATGCACCAGAAGTTAGGTCTTTAGCCGATTGATCAATTAGGAAATTGTGTGTTTCCGCTCCTTTTTCTTTGGATTTGCCAAATAACTTAAAAATAAATTTAGAGAACCAACCGGCATTTCTACCTAGCTTAGTATTAACCATTCCTGGGTGAACAGCGCAGAACGTAATTCCAGAATAATTTTCTTGTTTCGCAAATAATCGCGTTAACAAAATTATTCCAAGTTTAGATTGTCGATATGATTTAAAGCCGGAGAAATTTTTTCTCATTTCAATATCAGAGAAGTTTATCAAACCTTGATGCAAACCCGACGACGTGAAAATAACTTTTGAATTTCCGTGGTGTGGAATTAACTTGCTGAGTCTTTGCAAAAGAAAAACAGGTGCCAGTAAATTCACTTGCAGCGTTTCTTCAATACCATCTTCTGTTTCGCAAAATTCAAAATTCCATAGACCGGCGTTTAAAATAAGAAGTTCAATCTCAACCTCTAATTTGCAGACTGTTTCACAAGCATTCACAATTGATTTCAGCGAAGATAAATCACAAATTACTTGCTCGATTTTGAGGTCAGGCTTCACTTCTTTTAAACTTTGCAAAAGTGAATCTAGTTTTTCTTTTGCTCTTCCCAAAACAATCAAACTGTATCCTTTATTAACAAGATGTTTCGCTATTAGTTCTCCGAATCCTGAAGTGGCTCCTGTTATCAGAGCTGTTTTATTTTTGGTTATCATTTATCCTTGTGGTTGGCGCACCAAAGACTATCGATTTTGAAAGACTAAATTGTTGTGCAATAAAATTCATTATTTAGGTTTTACTAAACTCAAAATTTTGCTGTATAATAATTTTTCGTCAACAGGTTTTGAAACGTAGTCGTTCATGCCTAAAGCTTTACACTTTTCTAAATCAACTGTAGTTACATCTGCAGTTAATGCAATGATTGGGATTTGCAAATGCATTGTTCTACGGATATGTTCTGTCGCTTCAAATCCATTCATAATAGGCATTTGCAGATCCATCAGAATAATATCGTAGGAATTGCTTTCTAGTTTTTCAATCGCTATTTTTCCGTTGTCAGCAATATCCCAGTTGAATTTGAAATCATCCATAAGTGTTCTCATCAATAATTGATTGAGTTTAACATCTTCCACCACCAATACGTTTACAGGTTTAATTTCAGTTTCGAATTGTTCTGTTCTATTTTCTAAAACTACTACATCATTGGTTTTTTGAAAACTTAAAATGAAACTAAAAGTTGAACCTTCATCAATTTTACTTTTTACCGAAATAGTTCCTCCTTGTCTTTCTACCAATTGCTTAACAATGGCAAGACCTAAACCTGTGCCTCCATATAAACTTGAAGTGACGGTGTATGCCTGTTCAAAGTTTTTAAAAATATTGGCAATTTTATCTGACGGAATTCCAATTCCAGTATCGGCCACTTTAATTTCAAGTGTTACTTTGTCATCGTCTTCTTTGAGTATGTTTACACTGACAGTTATTTTTCCTTTTACAGTAAACTTTATTGCATTGCTCAAAAGGTTAATAAGAATTTGATGTAAACGTACCGAATCACCAAGTAATATTTTTGGAATTCTAGCAGCATATTCTTTTACCAGTCCTAAATTACTTTCTTGAATTTTTGTTTCAAACAAATGAAGAATTGTATTTATTGACTCAATAATATTAAAAGGCGAGTTTATAAATGTCATTTTACCGGCATTTACTTTTGCTAAATCAAGTATGTCATTAATTAGAACGATTAAAGTATCTCCGCTTGATTTTATAGCTTCAAGATACTCTGATTGTTTTTCATTCAAATCTGTTTTGATCAACACTTTTGTAAAACCAATAATTGCATTCATAGGAGTGCGAATTTCATGGCTCATGTTTGATAAAAATTGCTGTTTCGCCATTAAAGCATGTTCGGCTATTTCTGTGGCAGTTTCAGCTTTGGTTTTTTCATCTTCTGCAAATACTGTTGCCATTTCAGCAATTACTTTTGCCTCTATTAATTCTTCAGAAAATGCAATTAGTTTTTGTTCTGTTAATTTGCGTTCGGTAATGTCAACAAACACGCTCATTATTTCATCTTTGTTAATGATCGCTCTTGCTTTAATGATGGAAATTCTTTTTCCATCTTTGCGCAAAATCTCTTTTTCGTATGGTGGCGAAACTTTCATACTTTTAGCTTTCTCAATGGCATCATAATCGTTTATATGATGTTCGGGTGGTGTATATTTAAGCCAATTTATATTACCACTTATAAGATCTTCCCGTGTATAACCAAGCAAGTTAAGAAAGGCATTGTTGGCTTCGAAAACAGTCGCGTTGTTCATGCGTGTGAAGCATACAGCAACTACATTGGATTCTACAAATGCTCGTGAGCGGGCTTCACTCGATTTTAATATTTTTTCTGAACGCACTCTATCAGTAATATCTTCAATAGCAAGAAGAATTAATTGTTCGGAATTTTTTTCATTTACAATTTGCATGGCATTTAAACACAATGTGCGTTCGCCGATGGATGGAAATTTAAGAATGATTTCAAAGTCGTCTAAGCGTTTGTTTTTGGGAAGAATTTTTTCCAGCATTGACCGCATCAATTGATCATCCCATTGATTATTTTGTATTTCATAAAATAATTTTCCTTCGATGTCATCTTCAACCGTATTGAATTTTTTGTAGAAGGAAGGATTGGCAGATTTTATGCGCAGTGATTTGTCTAGAACAATGAGCGGATGGCGTATAGTTGAAACAATGCTGTCGGAATAAAGGCGGGCAGCATTAAGCTGTTCCTGCTTGTCGAGTAATTCCTGATTTACAATGGTGAGTTCCTCATTGGTTGATTGCAATTCTTCCTTGGATGTTTCCATTTCTTCATTCAAACTTTGCATCTCCTCGTTGCTACTTTGCAGTTCCTCGTTGGCGCTTTGCAGTTCTTCGTTGGATGCTTCCATATCTTCGGTAACACTGCGCATGTCTTCGCGTGTGTGTGCCAGTTCTTTTTCTAACTGTTCGTTTTGTTTTTGCACATCATTTATTTTTCTTGATGTGGTAGGTTTAGTTTTTTCTTCCGCAATAGGTAAGGAAGTTTTTGTAAATAGAATTAAATAATGAAGTTCCACGGTATCAGTAAGTGGCACTATTTCGATGCCTACCAGAAACTGTTTTCCGTTAAGTTTCATTGGAATGCCTTCTTTTATTATGGCAACCTCTCTTAGTTTTGCTTTATGCAAAGCGTTGCGCAGTTCAAATGCTAATCCTTCATGAGCCATTTTCAGAAGGTTAAACGTGGGCTTACCTTGCGGAGCTTCTAAAAACGGGGATATGCTGCCATGAATATGCACGATGTCCATTTGTTCGTTTACTACAACACTTGCCGGAGTAAATTTTGAAAGCAGCATTGCCTCTGCGCTTTTTCTGAAATCGGTTTGAGTGGCTTGATCATTGGTTACTTTTTGAGATTTTAATGCAAGGGCTTCTTCTTTACGTTCGGTGGTTACATGCATAAAACGACCGGGCAGTTGCTTGCGTGAATAGATTTTTTCGTGTTGGTTAGCAACAGCAAACAATTCGGATACATTGCTTGTGCTTTCGGATTTGCCAAGCATCAGAAATCCATTTTCTTTCAGTGCATAATGAAAAGTGGTGAGTGCTTTTTTCTGTAAAAAAGTATCCATGTAAATAAGCACATTGCGGCAGCTTATTAAATCCATTTTTGCAAAAGGAGGGTCTTTCAAAAAATTGTGTGGAGCAAACACGCATAAGTCGCGAATAAGCTTGTTCACTTCATAACCGCCATTATTTTTTTTAAAATAATTTTTTATTCGCTCCAGCGGAAGTTTTTCAACTTCGGTTTTGGTGAAAATTCCGTGCCTTGCTTTTTTGATTGAATTTTCGGAAATATCAGAAGCGAAGATTTGAATTTTGGTTCCTTCTTTTTTAGAAAGTGCTAGGTACTCGTGCAGGCATATAGCTATTGAATAGGCCTCTTCGCCTGTGGAACAGCCTGCAACCCAAATACGAATGAGCTTATCCTGCGATTTGTTATTGAGTAACGCGGGAAATACTGTACTTGTCAAAAACTGAAAAGCTTTAGGGTCGCGAAAAAAAGAAGTAACAGGTATGAGTACATCCTGAAAGAGTGCATCCTGTTCGGCTTTGTCAGTGCGTAAAAATTTTAAATAGCCGCTAAGGTTTTTATTTTTTGTAATGGCAATCCTTCGGGCAATGCGCCTGTGAAAAGTGGGTTGCTTGTAATACGTAAAATCAACACCACTTCGCTGCCGAAGCAACGAAAGAATTTGTTTGAAAATTGCTTCATCATCTTTTGGCAATTCTTCAACTTCTTTAAAAATATGAGTACTACGGTAAGTACTGTTGATATGCAACAACTGCTCGGGAATTTTTTCGGGTGATAAAATAAAATCTACATCACCTGCATTGATGGCGCTTTGTGGCATACCATCAAACCCTGCCGACTCGGTATCTTGGGCAATGCTAATGCCACCGTGTTCTTTAATGGCCTTTAATCCAAGTGTGCCATCGGTGCCTGTGCCTGAGAGCACCACACCCACCGCAAACTCTTTATGCACTTCGGCAAGTGATGTAAAAAAAACATCAATGCTTAAATTTATTTTTTTTTCGCGGTTGGTGAGTTTTAGAATACCATCTGTTGATAAAAGCATTTTGTTGGAAGGAATTACGTAGATGTGGTTGGGCGCAAGTGGTATATCATCCGTAATTTCGAGTACCGGAATTTTAGTTATCCGTTGTAAAATTTCTGGCAAAATACTTTCGTGAGTTGGGTCAAGATGCTGTACCAGCACATATGCCATTCCTGAATCTTCGGGTATCGCTTTTAGCAAACTTTTAAAAGCATCAAGCCCTCCAGCTGACGCACCTATTCCAATAATTGGAAAGTTCTGCACGGTTTTTGGCGGCTCGCTTTTATCATTGACCTTTTTTGCTTTTGCCATATTCGTATAATTAAGGGTTTATTTTTCGGCCGTGCTAACAATCTTCAGTTAAGTTTTTGTTACTCTGTTAGTTCAAAGTTACGAAGTTTAAACTAGCAAAGTCGTAATAAAAACACAGAATTAGGAAATGCCATCAAATCTTGTAACTTGGATTCAAATTTGTACCCACTTATCTCAAATGTGAAAAAGGAAAATAATAGTTAACTTTTGTTGAAAAAGAGGCTACTTACCTACAAGCCACACATTTTTTTTGACTTAACTAAACAAATAAATTTTTGTGAGACGCTCTTCTTAAAATTTGCAGACCTTCGAGAAACACGGCGAGCGCCTTTAGGTTTTTGTTTATGTTATGTCTAGTTTTTTATTTTCGATACTGACGTTTTTCAGCAGCGCGTTGTTCGATTATTTCTTGTTTATTTATAGCAGGAAGTCCACTTTCTTGTGAAACTAAGTCAAGGTACACCTGTGCATGCTTATAATTTGTAAATTCCTGTAACTCCGTTAATTTATTTGTTTTATCCAATAGAAAAACGGAATATGAATTCGTTCGAAATGTATTACTTGTCCTACCGATAGCTTGACTACTGCTATTCGGTCCAAGAACTATATGAGTAAATTGTGTAAGTGAAGTCCATTCTCCGACTTTTAAGAATAGAAAATTATAATAATGTTTAACTCTCTTTTCGTTGGGATCAATTATTACTCCGCTTACAGAGAGCATTATGAATATTCCAATAATTAATAGAACTAAACCAGTATTGATAGATGATGAAAAAAGACATCCAAGACCTCCTATTATTAAGATACCACCAAAATAAAAGTATTTAAATGTTGGTTGTGGTCGAGAATGGAAAATTTTCATGGTTTTAAGTCTCGGTAATTAGGCATAACGGACCCAAACTAAAAACTGAAGGCGCCGCCTTGAATAAAGATATGCATTTGATGTTATACCGATGTGAAATAAGTAATGGTCCAATTCCGTTTCACTGCATTGCACCAAACTTCTTTCCAATCGGCATATACCACTGTAAGATTTATAATTATTGGAATAATTTCTAAATCACATTG
>Ga0105048_10003315_pt1:2500-26388 | contig 26388 bp, 17 predicted proteins | sample MAT05_FD_78382 | JGI IMG/M metagenome (GOLD analysis project Ga0105048, IMG submission 78382) | Freshwater microbial communities from Lake Fryxell liftoff mats and glacier meltwater in Antarctica - MAT-05 | ecosystem: Environmental > Aquatic > Freshwater > Ice > Liftoff microbial mat...
CTGGTCAAGCGGGCCTGCGCCGAAAATTCAACGGGGCTAAGTCTAGTACCGAAGCTACGGGCTCTCGTTAGAGAGCGGTAGACGAGCGTCCTCATGGAGATACGCGGTAGACGGTAACGACTACTATCGGCCATGAGGAGTGAATATGCAGGCATGAGTAGCGATAAACTGGGTGAGAAACCCAGTCGCCGTAAGCCCAAGGTTTCCTGGGGTAGGATAATCCTCCCACGGGTTAGTCGATACCTAAGTCGAGGCCGAAAGGCGTAGGCGATGGAAAGCAGGTTAATATTCCTGCACCACTGGGGATGACGTTGACGTAAGCGGGGACGGAGAAGGGTAGCTGAGCACCGTGCATGGTTCGGTGTTTAAGCCAGTAGGCTGAGCTGTTAGGACCCGATAGGGACAAACGGCGGCTCAAGGCCGAGAGGTGATGAGGTGGTCTCCTAGAGATCGACACTCAGTGATCCCATACTTCCTAGAAAAGCCGCGTACTGAGTCACTCTAGTGATCGTACTCCAAACCGACTCAGGTGGGCGGGGTGAATATCCCAAGGCGCGTGAGAGAATCCTGGCTAAGGAACTCGGCAAATTGATACCGTAACTTCGGGAGAAGGTATGCCTCTCTTTGTCATGAGCTTTACGCTCGCAGCAGAGGGAGGTCGCAGTGAAATGGCGGTTGTGACTGTTTACTAAAAACACAGGACTCTGCGAAGTCGTAAGACGACGTATAGGGTCTGATGCCTGCCCGGTGCTGGAAGGTTAAGGGGATATGTCAGGAGCAATCTAAAGCATTGAACCGAAGCCCCAGTAAACGGCGGCCGTAACTATAACGGTCCTAAGGTAGCGAAATTCCTTGTCGGGTAAGTTCCGACCTGCACGAATGGCATAACAACATCCGCACTGTCTCGGCCAGGAACTCAGCGAAATTGCATCGGGGGTGAAGATGCCCTCTACCCGCGGCAAGACGGAAAGACCCCATGAACCTTCACTGTAACTTGGCAGTGATTTTCGGGTTATTCTGCGTAGGATAGGTGGGAGGCGTTGAGATCGGGCTTCCGGGTTCGATGGAGCCAACCTTGAAATACCACCCTGGATAATCTGGAAATCTAACCTGCGCCCGTAATCCGGGCGAGGGACACTGTCTGGTGGGCAGTTTGACTGGGGCGGTCACCTCCAAAAGCGTAACGGAGGTGCGCGAAGGTCCCCTCAGGCTGATTGGAAACCAGCCGTGGAGTGCAAACGCATAAGGGGGCTTTACTGTAAGACCGACAGGTCGAGCAGTTGCGAAAGCAGGCGTTAGTGATCCGGTGGTACCGCATGGAAGGGCCATCGCTCAACGGATAAAAGGTACTCTGGGGATAACAGGCTGATTGTGCCTGAGAGTTCATATCGGCGGCACAGTTTGGCACCTCGATGTCGGCTCGTCGCATCCTGGGGCTGGAGCAGGTCCCAAGGGTTTGGCTGTTCGCCAATTAAAGCGGCACGCGAGCTGGGTTTAAAACGTCGTGAGACAGTTTGGTTCCTATCTGCCGTGGGCGTAGGACACTTGAGAGGATCTGCCTTTAGTACGAGAGGACCAGGGTGGACGTACCTCTAGTGTGCCGGTTGTCAGGCCACTGGCATCGCCGGGTAGCTATGTACGGAACGGATAACCGCTGAAAGCATATAAGCGGGAAGCCGGCCTCAAGATTAGGTGTCCCTGCCGCAAGGCACTCAAGGCCACTTGAAGACTACAAGATGATAGGCTGGGTGTGGAAGTACAGCAATGTACGGAGCTAACCAGTACTAATCGGCACGTGAGGCTTGTTCTTATTCACTAAGGCAAACATTTCAGTTGAAGTCCGGAGTCCGGGCGGGATTCGAGTTCGAAAGAGCGACGAACCCCCACGAGACCCCTCACTCTGCTCGCTTTCGAGTCTTCGGACTCGGGTGGCAAGGAGGACTCCCGCAAGGGAGAGGACAGCGCACTGTAAAGCGCTAGCTCAGGACGCCCGATAATTTTCGGTGGCGATATCGACAAGGCCACACCCGATCCCATCCCGAACTCGGAAGTTAAGCTTGTCGGAGCCGATGGTACTGCAGGGTAATCTCTGTGGGAGAGTAGGACGCCGCCGGGTTAATACCCGAATCCCGGTCACCGCGAGGTGGCCGGGATTTCTTTTTTGTCTTGCTGGCATTGCTTTGGATTTTGTTGGTCGCAATGGCCGCAGGGCGGCCATTGCGACCAACTTGGCTCGGGCTCGAGACCGCCTTTGCAGTAGCTGCGTTGCTGCGGTTGACCTCGCGTGCCTGGCAGGACTACGTATCGCGTGTCGCACGCGACATGCGCCTCTAGCTCAGCTGGATAGAGCTCCGGACTTCGAATCCGGTGGTCGGGGGTTCGAATCCCTCGGGGCGCGCAAAGCACAGCTCTGAAAGCAGGCTCGAGCACGGCCTCGGGCTTTTCGTTCTCTGGTGAGAGCCGCGCGACACGGGTCCCATGGCGCGCTCTCTGCGGTGGGTAGGGTGTTCGGCAGAGTCGGCGCGCATTCTCGGTCCGAGTTCGCTGCGGTTCTCGGCAGAGTCGGCGCGCATGCTCTGGCTAGCCGAGAGTCAGCTGTCTTAGAGGCTCTACGGCTTGTCGACGCTCGGTAACGTCTGGGCTGTTGAGACCGATCACGGCTTCCGAGTTTCGGAGGCAATTGGCATCACGGGGACGTCCTGAGTCGCGGCAGCGCCCTGTTCGCGGCGCAGGTGGAGTTCGAAGTCTTCGACGCGGGTGATGAAGGTGTAGTCGCGAGCCAGGCGCGATTGGAGAGCGGGGAATGCGGGCAAGCTGTCTCCGGAGCCGAGTGCGTTGCCGGTTACGAACGGGAATACGTCGGCGTGTTGGACGACGATGGCGCGGGGTGGGTCGCGATCGAGATCGGCCAGGAGCAGCGCGCGCGCGCGCTCCGCCTGCCAGGTGGCGCGCTGCGGTACGTTGTAGATGAAGCGCGATGCTGGACGGCGTTCGCTGAACCAGTAGAGCGCGGGCTCGAAGCCCCACACGTAGACGCTGGCACTCTTGGGGATGCGGCGGGCGATCTCGGCGGCGACGTCGCGGTCAGCGGCCAGGTTGTAGTCGGCGACGTAGTAGAGGTCGCGGTCGAGCTCTTCTCGCGAAACCGTTCGGCCGCCGCTGACGAGGAAACTGAGGCGCTGGACGCTGCGCGCCCAGAACCCCCCCGGCAAATCGTGCACCGGCACACGCAATACGGTGAGGGCAGCCAACAGGAGCACGAACGCGACGCTGCCCAGCGGCGAGCCCACGCCGAAGCGGCGCCAAAGCCGATAGAGCCCCACTCCGGCGCTGACCGACAGCACGGGTAGGGTCGCGGCATAGTGGTACTGGAAGAACTTGCCTTGGAGTGCCACGCCCGCCAGTTGAGCAGCGGCGACGGCGAAGAGCAGCGCGTGCGCGCCGCGCAATACCCGAGCGCGCCCATCAAAAGCGACCGCCAGAACCAAACCGCTGCCCAGGAGCGCCGACAGCTTGAAGAAGCCTTCGAACAACGCGTAGCCGTAGAGGTCCCAAGGCGTGCGCCCGATCCAGCTCAGGCGCGTGTAGCCCGGGGCGAAGTCGCCCAGAGTCCACGCGAGTTCGGGCCACGCGCCGCGCGCATGAAACCACAGGCCGGTGCAGAGCAGGGGCACCGCGCTGCCGAGCGCGATGCACAGCGTCGGCAGGCACTGCTGGACGAGCCGATGGCCGTTCGCACGGCGGACGAGCGCCAGGTAGCCCCCGCACACCAGAGCGGGCGCGGCGAGAGGTGGCTTGAGCAAGAATGCTGCACCAAGCAGCGCGCCCAGCAGCAAATGGGCTAGCGGTGCGCGGCGCCTCGACCAGTCGTGCGTGCACAAGACCAGCGCGCCGATGGTGAGCGCGCCAGCGAACGTCTCGGGCTGGCCAGTGTGCCAAAACTCGAGCTCAGCGTGGAGCAACGCCGCAATTGCGCCGCCCATGAGCCCAGCGGTGCGACTCTCGAACAACGCTCCGCCGAGACGTCGGCAACCGAGCACTACGGCGAACAAGCAGAGCGCCTCGACCAGGCGTGGGGCGATCATCGATTGACCGAAGAGCGCGAACGAGCTGGCGTAAACGAAGAAGATCCCAGGCGGTTTGAAGTCCCAGAGATCGCGGTAGGGCATCTGCCCCTCGAGGATGCCGCGCCCGATGACAGCGTAAATGCTTTGGTCTCGACCGAACGAGAACAGCAGCACCTGAGCGATGCTGAAGGCCACCACGGACCAAGCCAAGGCGCGTAACCAAAGATCGGGATCGCGCTCTCGCTCGGCTGACAGCACCTCAGCCGCCGGCGGGGGAACCGAGGCAGTCGGCATTACGGACGAGGCTACAGAATGTCGCGTGTTCTCTCCACTGGAGGCCCCACGACGGCGGCCCGCTCGAGGGAACAGCTGGCCCGCGGGCCGGTAGGGGTTTATGATCGGGGGTTGAGTGGCCGTTGGTGAGTCAGGGCTTCGACGCGCGCGTCGTCGGTCGGAAATTTGCAATGCAAGATCATCGCAGGTCGAGGCTTTGGGGCTGGACGCTGCCAGCAGTTGTCGCCGTCATCGCGTCCTGTTCGGGGCCTGTGGAACCGCCGCCCTATGGGACGGGCGGGTCGAGCGGTGATGATTCGACTTCGGAGGGCTCGGCCGCCGACGGTGGGGCGGGCGGCGAAGGCGGCGAAGGCGGCGAAGGCGGCGAAGGCTCCGGCGGCGCACCCCTCGACGTGTGCGTGGGTGTGATCTGCCCTTTCTCAGACCAAGAATGTCGAGCAGCGGGTAGCGGCGCGCAGTGCCAATGCAAGCCGGGCGAGACGTGCGCAGCCGTCGACGAGTGTGAAGCGTCGCCCGGTCCGTGTGCCGCCGACGCCTCGTGCAGCGACTTGTCCGACGGCTTCAGCTGCGCCTGCGATTCTGGCTTCTCGGGCAACGGCTTCGTTTGCCTCGCAGGCAATCCGTGCGCCGACATCGACTGTCCGGGCGACCAACTCTGCATCTCCGATGGCGCGGTTGCTTCGTGCCAGTGCCCTGCTGGCTACATGCCGAACGGCGGCACGGCCTGCGTGGACCTCGACGAGTGCAACGACGATGCTCCGTGTGCCGAGCACGCCGCCTGCATAAATTTCCTGGGCGGCTATCGCTGTGACTGCGATCCTGGCTTTCTTGCGGACGGGTCGGGCTGCACCGACGTCGATGAGTGCCAGACCGGAGAAAGCGCCTGCGACGACGACGCCACGTGCCAGAACGATACGAACGGCGGCTACGATTGCTTGTGCGGAAGCGTCGCACCCTACGGTGACGGCTTCTTCTGCAAGACGACGAACCACTGCGCTGGCGATCCTTGCAACAGTGGCCAGTGTGAGCAGACACCGACCGGCTACCGCTGTACCTGCCCGCTCGGCACGACCGGACCGGACTGCGCCGACACGACCACATGCGGCCTCGATGTCGTGCTGACTTCGGGTGGTTCGCCAATTCTGGCAGATCCCACGTTGCGCAAGAACATTCGCCAGGCTTTGAGCTTCGCTCCTACTGCCGACGTCACGGTGGCGGATTTGGCTGGCGTCGAAGATCTGACGGTCGTGGTTTCGAGCGGCGACGCCAAGGTGGCCTCGTTGGCCGGGCTCCAATGCTGGCCAACCCTGAAGTCACTCGATATTTCGGATCAGGACGTGGCGGATCTAGCGCCGATCGCCCACCTGGCGCAGCTCGAAACGCTCGACATTTCTTGCAGCGAAGTCGACTCGTTCCAGGATCTGGTCGAACTTGGGAACCTGAAGCGCTTGCTCGCGAATCACTGCGTTGGCGCTCCAGTGCTGAGCGCGCTGCAGATTGGTTCGCTCATCCGCCTCGAGACGCTCGAAGTGGCGGATCACGACGTCAGCAACATCTCGGGCTTGGCCACGCTGCAGCGACTCGGCGCGCTGGTACTGGCCGGGAACGACGTCAGCGACGTTTCGGCGCTCTCCGGCTTGAAGAGTCTCCACACGCTCGCGCTCGATGGTAACCCGCTGGCTGATATTTCGGCTTTCGGCAGCATCGCTTCGCTCCGGCACCTGAGCTTGTTTGGTACGGGGCTGACATCGGTCGCCGCGCTCTCGAACAATGCGCACCTCATCACTCTCAACCTGTCATCGAACGGACTTTCGAGCGCGACCGGACTCGGCGGGCTCGTCAGCTTACGCGCGCTCGACGTGAGCCTCAACGCGCTCGACTCGATCGGTCCTTTGGCCACGCTGACGGCGCTCACGGACTTGAACATCGGAACCAATCAGGTTTCGACTCTCCAACCGCTCGTTGACAACACTGCCTTCGGAAAAACCGGCCGGCTGCTGATCTCGGGCAACCCGCTGCCTTGCAGCACTCAGTCGGCGCTCATTGCCAGCCTGCGTGCCCGTGGCTTGGTGGTCCAAGGCAGCTGCGGCGATTGATCGGGATCCTCGGCTGACGGCCTACTCGGCCAGGAGCACCGGCGCGGTGGGCGCGAGGATCGCAGCGTTGGGCACCGTTGCTGGCGCAATCATCTGCGCGATGAAGCGCGGATCGCCAAACATGCCCAGGCTGGAGCCGAGGCCCCACGCGAACGGCCCGCCGCTTTGCAACGAGCGCCCGCCGCTCGGAAAGAAGCAACTGGCCGCGTAAAGGCTCGTCCAGGGTATCTGGGGGAGAGCAGCACTCGACGCTGGCGCGTCGCTTTGAAGCGGCTGATGCACCAGGCGATGGACGCGGACTCCTGCCGTTCCTGGGTTCGAAGGCTCCACTGTCCTGCCGACGAAGGCGCGCGTCACGGAGTGTCGGCGAACACGCGAAGGAGAAGATGGCGCTTGGGCGGCTGGCTTCTGCGGTAGTTCCTCGGTGGGCTCGCCGACTGAACCGGAGGCTTTTTCAGTCGTTGCGGTCGCTCGGACCGTCTGGACTGAATATGCCTGTGCCGACTCCTGTGTAGCGAGGAGGAGAAGCCCGCTTCCGAAAGCGACCCCTAGGCACAACTCAAGCGCCATCTCTCTCAAGGATGAACGAGCCGTCAAAAGGTGCAAGCCTGATTGTTTGTGCGGAGGTCGGTTGGACCCGAGCGAATGTTCGGCCAAGCGCCCCAAATCGAGACGCCGGCCTCTCACAGAGCCCGAGGGCGACCTCGCCACGCGGCCGAACACACGTCACTCGACGCCGCGCCGATTGCGGCGCAGCTTCTCGAGCGATGCTCCTTGGCTCGGCAACGAGCGCAAGCTGCGCGCCTTGAGTGTGGGACCACCGACTCGCGCCCGCGCGCGTGCGGCCGAGATGAAGGTCTCCTGGCTGCGTAAGATGGGCGTGTCGGGTGAGCGAACGACTCGCTCGTAGCGACCGTCGGGGCCCAGCACCCAAGCTTTGGTGTTGTCGGTCTGCATGGTGCCCAGGACCTCGTTGCGAATGCGCGATTTCAGATCGGGATCGAGCACGGGGAACACGACTTCGACGCGGCGGCGGAAATTGCGCGGCATCCAGTCGGCGCTTCCGCAGTAGATCTCGGATTCGCCGGCGTTTTCGAAGTAAAGAATGCGCGCGTGTTCCAAAAAGCGATCGACCAACGCGTGTACGCGAATGTTCTCGCTCACCAGCGGTATGCCGGGCCGCAGGCAGCAAATGCCGCGGATCAACAGATCGACCTGCACGCCGTCGCGAGAAGCTGCGTAGAGCGTCGTGATGATGTCGGGGTCCACCAGCGAGTTCATCTTGGCGATGATGTGCGCCGGCTTGCCCGCGCGGGCGTTCTGCACCTCGCGATGGATCAGGCCCAAGATGGCTTCGTGCAGACCGAGCGGTGAGAGCAGCAGCTGATTCCACTTGGCTGGTGCCGAGTAGCCCGTCAGCAGATTGAACAGCGACGTCGCGTCCTCGCCCAGATCTTCGCGAGCGGTGAACAACGACAAATCCTCGTAGATGCGTGCCGTTTGTTGGTTGTAGTTGCCCGTGGCCAAGTGAACGTAGCGGCGCAGCGCATCGCCCTCTTTGCGCACGACCAACAGCACTTTGGCGTGCGTCTTGAAGCCGAGCAGGCCGTACATGACGTTTACGCCCGAGCGCTCCAGCGTGCGCGCCCACTGGATGTTGCTGGCTTCGTCGAAGCGGGCCTTGAGCTCGACCACGGCCGTCACCTCTTTGCCCAGCTCGGCGGCGCGCTGCAGCGCGCGCACCAACGGCGATTCGCCACCGGTGCGGTAGAGGGTCTGCTTGATGGCGAGGACGTTGGGGTCCTCGGCGGCTTGGCTGATGAAGTCGATGACGGCTTCGAAAGACTCGTAAGGATGGTGCAGGAGCACGTCTTTTTCGCGGATGGTCGCGAAGAAGTCCTCGCTGTCGCGCAGCGGCGGCACGTAGACGGGACTGAAAGCCGCGTCCTTGACCTCTGGGCGTTCGTCGCCGCTCGTCATCTTGGCGAAAGAATCGAGCATGAGCGGTGCGTCGAGCACGTAGACGTCACGGTCCGCCAGGAGCTCGTGCTCCTCGCAAAGCCAATCGATCGACTCGGTGGGCGTTGCGCCGGAAACCTCGAGACGCACGGCGTGGCCCCGCTCCCGTCGCCGCAGCTCGGCCTGAATGGTGAGCAGCAGATCCTCACCCTCGTCTTCATCGAGCTCGATGTCGAAGTTGCGCGTGACGCGGAAGGCGAAATGCCCTGCCGTCGGCTGGTTGGGAAACAGCTTGGCGACGTGACGGAAGATCAGATCTTCGAGCGGAATGAACGCGCGCCGGCTGCCCTCGAGCGTCGTCGAGATCAGGCGGGGCAGGCTGTTGGGCAACTGCACCAGGCCGAACGACGGCTCGGTCGTATTGTCGCGCTCGAACAGGAAGCCTACGTTGATGGCTTTGTTGCGCAGATGCGGGAAGGGATGGGCCGGATCGATGGCGATCGGAGTCAGCACAGGGAAAATGTCGCGTTCGAAGCGCTGATCGAGCTTGACGAGCGCTTCTTCGCCGAGCTCGTCTGGAGACAGCACGGAGATGCCGACCTCTTTCAGTTGGGGCTTCACTTCCTGTTGCCAGATGCGTGATTGCTCGGCGCACAGTTCGTGCACGCGCTCCGACACCGCGATCAGTTGCTGCTCGACAGTGCGCCCGTCGGCCGTCGCCTCCATGACGTTGCTAGCGATTTGGGCTTGAAGGCCTGCCACGCGCACCATGAAGAACTCGTCCAGGTTGGACGAATAAATCGAGAGGAACTTGAGTCGCTCGTAGAGGGGCACCTCGCGACTGCCCGCCTCGGAAAGCACTCGTGCATTGAACTCGAGCCAGCTCAGTTCTCGGTTGAGGTAGAGACTCGCCTCGTCGTGCTGCGGAGGCTTCTGGCCGACGGGCACGTGTTTGGGGAGACTGACCTTGGTGACCTTGCGGCGCGTATGGGACATGGTTTTGGGAGGGGGCCCCAATCTAGCTTGGTTTGGTCGGGCTGGGGAGGCGCCGTTCGTAGAGTTCGGCGAGAGCAATCAGAAACCAAGAAGAGTGGGGCAGCCACTGTTCGAACCAGCGCCAGCTGTGGTCGCCTTCGACGTCGGTCCGGCCGAAGTCGACGTCTGACTCGTCTTCGAACGACGAGGTGATGCCGTTGCAGATGCCGCCGGGCACGTTGGGCCAGAGGTCCATGTAGTTCATGTTGTTCAGGCCGAAGCCATGCAACATGCATGAATTGAACGGGTTTTTGCCGCAAATCCAATCGAGCTGGTCGAACGCGAAGGCGCGAAGTTCGCGGCCGAAGGCCGGGTTTTCGGTTACACGAGCGAGCGAGCCGGCCGCGGCGGCGAGCGAGGCAAGACGCGCGTTCTCGCCCTGCCACCAGTAGCCAGTCTCGTTCTGGTGGGGAATGAAGAAACTGGTGCGACGGTGACCACTCAGGTCCTGCACGAACTGGCGGGCCAGACCGTACGGATTGTCGACCTCACGCGTCACCGCCAACTCGAAACGCATGATACTTTCGGCCGCGAGGCGCCAAGCGTGGCGCTCGCTCGAATCGAGTTCGGCCAGGCGGAGCAGCGCAACCACCGGAAGGCCCGCTTCTGCAGCGTGGCAGAACGGCCGGTCGCCATCATCGGCGCGTAGCCAGCCCGGCATCGGCCCGTCGCTCCGGATGCGAGCCACCAGCCCTCTGGCTCGCACCCGTGCCGCGTCGAGGTAACGAGTCTCGGCCGTGGCGGCGAAGAGCTCAGTGGCTCCGAGCAGAGCGCAGTAGTCGTCGATCACATTTTCGTGGCCGTCGTCGAGGTAAGCGCGGTTGTGCTCTTCGAGATGGGCGAAACCGCGTGCGGCCGCAGTCTTGTAGCGAGGCTCGTCGAGCAGTCGCCCCGCGCGTGCGAGAGCTGCGATCGTTGCCCCACCGCCTTGCCGGTATCCGGCTTGGTAGCTGGGCAAGAGTTCGCCCGTCTGCCTCTGGTAGGAACAGATGACACGGCGCTCGGGAAACTTCGACCACTGGTCGAAGACCGTCATGTAGAAGTAGCCCTCGGGGTCCTGCATGCGACAAAGAAAATCAGCGCCGTGTCGGGCCTCGTCGAGGAGCCGCGCGGCGTTGCCGGCAGCATGGTCGCCGTCGACGCGCTCGAGGTGTTCGAGGTGTCCCCACACCACAATCGGAGTCTGTTGGGGATTCATGAAGTTCGCGTACGAAAGGTGTGACAAGTACTTGCTGACGTCGCCGGAGGCGTCGTACCAGCCGCCACTGACGTCGATCTGGTCCGTGCGACCACCGACGAAGCCGACTTGCCGGTCCTGCTGCTCCCAATCGAGTGCGCAGCGCTGGCTGCGAAAATAGCCGAGCAACGCGTCGGTCGTCGCGCTCCACAGCAAGTTGGTGCCGACCACGAACGGGGCGGATTTCTCTTCGCGGAGCCGTAGGATGTAGCGTCCCGGCTGAGCCTCGCCGAGGTCGACCGCTGCGAAGCTGCGACCGCGAAAGCCTGGGCTCACAGGCCCCAGAGACAGTTCGGCGACACGCGTCCAGCCTGCGGCACTGACCAATTCGACCGTTCCTGCGAAGCCGTCCGTGACGTCCACCAACGCCTTGGGCGCGGCCCCGAGTTCGAGTCCGATCTGATTGAGAATGAAGCGGCTCACCACGAGATCTCCTTTCCGTCTTTGTAAAACAGGCCCGTCGTGGTCCAGGGCAACGAGAGCGCAGCCAGCAGACCCTGCGCGGATTCTTCGGGCACCCCGGGCGCTTCGGGCCCGCCCAAATCCGTCTTGACCCAACCAGGATCGAGAGCGATGACCGAGATGCGGCCCTTGTATTCTTGGGCTTGGAGCAGTGTCAGGCCGTTGAGCGCCCATTTGCTCAAGCGGTAGGCAGCGATGCCCGCGTCGGCAAGGGCAGTCAAAGTGCCAGCGCCCGAGCTGACGTTCACTACGCGCGGCGCACTGCTCGCTTCGAGCAAAGGAGCGAGGGCGCGTGTGATGCGAAACGGCGCTAGCAAGTTGATGTCGAGCGACTTCTCGAGCGCGCCATCGGGTTCGCTCGAGATCGAGCCATTGGCGAGCATGACCCCAGCATTGTGGACCAAGACGTCCATACCGCCCCACAGCTCTTCGACGCGCTCCCGAATGCTCGTCGCAGCGTCGGGGCTTTCGAGTTCCAGCGCGAGCGAGTCGAAGCGCCCCGGCGCGCGTTCCGTGAGTTCGCGTGTCGCGTCGACCAGGCGCGTGCCACCGCGCGAGATGCCGAGCACCTCGGCGCCCTCGTCGAGCAGCAGGCGGGCAGAGCAAAGGCCCACACCTCGCGAAACCCCAGTGAGTACGATGCGACGTCCAGTCAGCCTAGCGGTCATGCGCCCACGGTAGGGGAGCGCGCCTTTTCATGTAACGCCTTCCAGGGCCTGAATCGCTTAACGAAAGGTTCCGATTCGCTGCGGGGCTGACCGTGGGGAAGGGCCGGTTCAGGGCCTTGGGGCGTCGCGGTGCCAGGTTGGAGGCAAGGAGCTGCCACTGGTGCGCAAACCGAGCTTGCCACTTTGTAGACGGTAGCCAGGCACTTCGAGCCGGTCCATCAGCACGGCGCGATTGGTTCCGACGACGAGAGTGACTTCGGGATCGTCGCGTAGCTGGCAGAGCAATTGATGAATTACGGTGGCGGTGCGTTGGTCGAGACCCACGTCGGGATCGTCGAAGAAGAAGAAATTCGGACGGATGGCCATGGCTCGCGCCAGCGCGAGGCGTTTGCGGTTGCCGAACGACATGTGAGCCGGCAACCGTTCCCAATCCGACGCGCGAATCTGCGCCTGATCGAAGGCCTCCTCGCAGCGCTGTCGGATCTGCTCTTCGTCCAAGCCAAGCACGTCGGCGTGGTAGTGGAGGGCCAGCGACACATTGGCCATGGCGTTCATGTTGGCCAAGATTCCGCCTTCCTGAAACACGAAGCCGATGCGAATGCCGCGGCGGAAGCGCTCACTCGGCAGCAGTCGATGCACGGGGTGGCCACCAAGCAGCACGGCGCCTCGTTGGGGTGAGAGCAGCCCTGCCGCGATGTAGAGCAACGTCGACTTTCCGCAGCCATTTTGGCCCGTGACCACAGCGCATTGGCCTTGACCCAAATCCCAGTTCACGCCATCGAGCACGGGTTGGCTCTCGTAGCCAAACTGCACGCGATCGAGCGTGATGCCTGGCTCGGTGGAGGCCGCGACGTCGAGAAAGAGGCTCATCGGAAGTTCCCGCCGAAGATGGCATAGAAGGCCACGGTGACGATGGCGTTGAAAATGATGCAGGCCAGCAGCGTCTGCACCACGGCACGACTGGCCTTTTGCGGCACCTCGGTCGGAGACACGCCGACGTCGAGCCCGTAGTACGAACAGAGCCAACCGATCAGCCCGCCGAGTCCAAGCGACTTGGTCAGAAACAGCGGGATATCCGCCGGCGTGAGACCCATGGCGACGCCGGATTGCCAGTCGCCCAGACCATGGCTGTCCATGACGAAGGCCGCAACGAAGCCGCCAAAGACGGCGAGGGCCGAGAAGTAGACGGTCAGAATCGGCACGCTGACGATCGTGGCGACCATGCGTGGCCAGACCAGAAAACGTGGCGGATCGATGCCGAGCGAAGCCAAAGCCAGCACTTCGGAGTTGACGCGCATCACGCCGAGTTCGGTGGCGATGGCCGTGCCACTGCGGCCCGCGACCAGGATGGCCGTGACCAGGGGCGCGAGTTCGCGCAGCACGACAGCGATCAAGACCCGGCCGGCCGTCTCGCGATTCAGCGCGCCGCCCAGCAATTCTGTCTGCACGATCAAGGTCGCTCCGATGAACAGCGCCACGACGCTGATCAAGCCGAGCGCCTGGAAGCTGGTGTAGAAAATCTGCCGCATGGCAATGGCGCGACACACGTCGCGGGCGCCATCACCCGGCGCGGACGCGCTGCGCCAAGCCGAGACCAAGGTGATCCACAGCCCCGTCGCGACCTTACTCAGGTGCAGACCCCGTGCGCCGACTTGCTCGAGCCACGAGACGGCTAGGGGTTCGGGTTCGATCATGGCCGGCGGACTCTATCCCGACTCCTCAGCCCGAAGAAATCAGCGTCTCACACGGCGTTGGTCGTGTCGCGCTCGATGATTTCGAGAGGCACGACCTTCGTGGCCGGGGGCGCGCCCGCAGGGTCTTTGATCATGTCGAGGATGGCATTGGCGGCCCAGATACCGAAGTCTTCCATCGGCTGACGGATGGTCGTCAAGCCGAGGACGTCCATCATCGGCTGATCGTCGAAGCCGATCACCTGGATGTCGGCTGGCACCCTCTTGCCGCGGCGACGGAGCTCGCGGACCACACCTATGGCCAAGGCGTCTCCTGCGCAGGCGATGCCGTCGACGTCCGGGAAGGCCTCGAGAACCTGGTTCACCATCTCCACGCCGCTTTCGACGTCGACCGACTCGGTCTCGAAGACCCGACTGCCTGGCGGACAAACGTCGCGAAAGCCCTCCTCGCGATCGCGAAAGGCGTGGGCGCCACGCGTGCCGATCAGCAGCGCTTGCTTGTTGGAACCATGAGCGCTCAGCGTCTTGGACAGGAGGCGACCACCGTCGACGTTGTCCACGCGAATGTGCGGAATGACGGCGGTATTGAAGTCCAGCGCGACGATCGGGATATTGAGCGTCTCGAACTGATCACGCCGACCGTCGCTCAGATCCATCGAGCACAGAATGACGCCTTCCGACGAACGCTCGGCCAGTAGACGATCGAGATGTCGATCGGCTTCTTGCTGGTCGTGTACGTCGACGAGGACCAAGTCGGTGTTGGCCGCAGACAGCTTTCGCGAAAGCGCCTTGCAGACCGTGAAGTAGAAGGCCGTCGTGAAGAACGGCATCAGCGCGACGACGCGGGGTCGATTCGGCGCTCCCGCGGCCAAGCGACGCGCGGCGTTGTTCGGTCGGAACCCGAGATCGCTCATCGCCTTCTGAACGGCCTTGCGAGTCTTGTCCGAGACACGGCGACTGCCATTGATCACGCGGCTGACGGTGGCAATGCCCACGCCCGCGCGTGCAGCGATATCGTAAATAGTGGGGGCAGACATGACGGAATGGAAGCGGAGGGGGCGGGCTGAGCGGTGTGTGGAAGCGACTGTTTCAGCCCAACGAACGGGCCGTTTATCGACCTGAACTCCCCAGTCCGTCAAGCGCTGCCAAACGGATGCGCTTCCACGGCTTGTCTCGTGCCCTACTCGGCCCTACCCTCATTGTCCTGATCGCGCGCCTTTTGTCAGGAAAGTCATACGCTTGACCGAGTTTCCCTTGGATCGCAAAGTCGATTGCCGCGCGATGCGTGAGGTGAATCGCTCGATCATCCTCGACCTGATTCGTAGCCGCTCAAAGGTCTCGCGCACCGAACTCGCCCGCACTTCGTCACTGACCAAGCCCACTGTGAGCACGATCGTCGAGGAGCTGATTGTCGAGGGCATGGTCCACGAGGTCGGTTTCAGCAAGAGTGAACCGACGGGTGGTCGCCGCGCGCGGCTGATAGAGTTCAACCCCGAATCGGCCGCCTACGTGGGCGTTCGCTTCGGGGTCGGCCGGATCACGCTTTCGTTGGCGGACGGTTTGGGGCGAGTGCTCGGGCGCGAGGAAGCCGAACAGGTGCACGGGCACCCAGAGGCGGCCATCGTCCGCGCCGAACAATTGCTCGAGAAGTTGCTCGTCGTGCATTGCGTCCCGCGCGCTCGCGTTCAGGCGGTCGGCGTTGCGGTGGGCGGCTTGGTCGAGGTCGAGACCGGTCGCGTCGTGTTGTCCCCGAATCTCGGCTGGCAAGACGTACCGCTACGCGCGCTGGTCGCCGAGCGTTTTGGCGTCTCCGTAGTCGTCGCCAACGTCACCGATGCTGCCGCCGTCGCCGAATCGCGGTTGGGCGCCGCACGCGGTTTGCGTGACTTCGTTTGGGTCTACGTCGGCACGGGCATCGGTTCCGGCATCTTCAGCGGGGGCTCTTTGTTTCGCGGTCGGTCGGGCTTCGCGGGCGAAATTGGCTTTTGCCGCATGGCCGCCGACGGTCCGATCCTCGAAGAGGTAGCCTCGGGTCGGGCCATCGTCGAGCAAGTCGTGCGGCGGGTCGGTCCAGGGGCGAGCGAGTTCTCCCCGACTTCCAGCTCGCGCGAGGTGCTCCGGCTTGCCGAGGCCGGCCACCCCGTGGCCCGCGCCGTGACCGAGGAGGCGGGCGCTGCAGTTGGATTGCAGGTGGCGCATCTCGTCAACATCCTCAATCCCCAGCTCGTCGTTCTGGGTGGTGGCGTGGTCGAGAACAGTCCGCGGTTCGTCGAGGCCGTCCGCGCGGCCGTGCTCGAGCAGGTGCTCGGACCCGAACGAGTGCCCGTCGTCACCACGCTATTGGCCGGCGAAGCGGTCACGACGGGTGCTGTGCTGCTCGCCATGGATCATGCGGTGCAGAGCTTTCGCATCATGACGACGTCGAGCGGCTCGAGTCCGACCCGCGAGTCCAGTTCTCCGCCGCCGCGCTGAGTCCGGCTTCAGAAGCCGCGGAGCCAAGCGAGCGTGTCGTTCACCAGTTCGCTCACCGCCCGCGTGCCGTCGAGTGCGAGGCCCGTCGTTGGTTCTTCGAGCGTCTCGAGCTGGCTCTCCAGCAACGCGCGCCCCGCGAAGTGACTGAGGCGACTCTCGAGACGGCCTTCGAGTTCGGCCTTCGGCACGCGTAAGTACACGAGGCGAATCGTCCGGCCGTCGATACCGAGCTGGTCGCGATACTTTTGTCGCAATGCCGAGCAAGCCAGGACGACCGGAGTTGGCGGCTCGCGAAGCGCGCGACTCAAACGTTCGAGCCACGGAGCGCGAGCGTCGTCGTCGAGAGCCTCGCCACGGCTCATTTTCTCGATGTTTGTTTGTGGGTGGTAGTCGTCGGCGTCGATGAAATGTGCGCCGAAGGAGACGGCCAAGGCACGGCCGACCTCGGTCTTGCCTGCCCCGCTGACCCCCATGACGACCAGCGAGCAGGTCGGACGATTCATGCACTCCCCTTGTAGCGACTCGGGCCCAAGGCTGCGATAATTTGCAGCTCACTCATGTCTCGTCCCCGTCCCGTCCGCCGGCCGCGCCGCGCTCTGCCCCTCGTATTCGGCCGCCTGACGCTCGTCTGCGCGCTGACTACGACGCTGGTGATCTCACCGCGCCAGGTTCGCGCCGACGACGCTGCCGATCTGAACGCCGCTCGCGTGAAGTTCCAGCGCGCGCTCGAGCTGAAGCAGGCAGGCGACTTCAGCGGAGCCCTCAAGCTGTTCCGCCAAGTCGGTCAGGTGAAGATGAGTCCGCAGGTGCGCTACCACATCGCGACTTGCGAAGAAGAGATGGGGCAGTTGGTAGCGGCTCTTGGGGGTTATGAGATCGCTCTGAGCCAGTACGCTCCAGAGATGCCTCGGGAATTTCTGGCCGAAGTTCAAACTTCAATCAAAGGGCTGCGCGCTCGCATACCCAAGCTGGTGCTTTCGCGAGGGGCCGGTGCCGAGGCCGCGACCATCGAACTCGATCAGGTGAAGCTGGGTGAAAGCTCGATTGGCACCGCCATTCCCGTCGATCCCGGGCCGCACGCGCTGGTCTCGCGCGCCCCGGGGTTCGCGGACTACTCGCGCACCATCACGGCCGTCGAAACCCAGACCGAGGCGGTCACGATCGAACTCGTGGAGCTTCCGCCAGAAACGACCGACAGGGCCGCCGAGCCCAGAACCGGTTATGGCGCCTGGCCGTTCGTGCTCGGCGGAGTGGGTGTGCTCGGTCTAGCCGCGGGCGCCGTGCTCTTGCCCGTGAGTCAAGGCAAGGTCGCGCAGGTCCGAAACATCTGTGGCGGCACCGACTGTTCGAACCTGACCGATCGCACCGAGTGGGAACGCGCGCGCTCGTTGGCCAACGATGCGCGAACGCTCGAGACGGCTGGTTGGATCGCCGGCGGCGTCGGAGTTGCGACGTTGGCCGTCGGCGTCGTGCTCTTGCTGGTGGACCCGTCGCGCAATACGAACGATGGCGTCGAGGTCGGAGAACACTTGGCGCTGCTGCCGTCTGCTCCCGGGAGCCAAGCTGGATTCTCGCTCGTCGCTGCCTTCTGAGTCGCGGCAGGAGCCCTCAGAAGCCGGCTTCGAACTTCCAGGCTTCGCCGCTCTTGGGCGTGCTCTTCGGCTTCGGCTGCGGAGCGCGCGGTCTCGCGGCTTTCGCATTCGCATTCGAAGTCGGTGCAGCGGCAGGGGCGGTGGGGGTCGGTTTGGCTTGCGGAGCCTTCGGCGAGGAGCTGGGCGCGACCACGACCGGTGCGGGCGCCGGTGCGACGCGGGCTTCGGGTTGGGTCGTTTGGCGACCCACCTCGACCGGCGGCGCAGCTGCGAGGGGTGCTTGGTTGGTCGCTTGGAAGAACACGACACTCGTCAGCACGAGCACGATCAGACCGAGTCCGCCGATGATGCGGTTGCGCACTGCGTTGCGCTTCGATCGGCTCAGCCAATCGGCCGTCTCGTTCGTGGCCGTGAGCGAACCCATGCTCTCGCGGCCGGTCACCTGGCTCACCGGATCCGGCACGGGCCAGAGACCGGGACCAGAAGCATTGTCCGCCCGCACGATCGCTTCTTCGACGCGGCGACGCTGCTCGGCGCGCAGGTCACCGAACAAACTGCGCAGGTAGGCGCCCACGTCAGCGTCCGAACCCACCCGCAAATGGCCCGGAAGCCCGTCGAGTGCCCGAAGCATCTCGTCGCAGCTCGAGTAGCGGTTGTTGCGGTCTTTCTCGAGTGCCTTGAGCACGATGGGCTCGAGCTCGGGTGGGTAGTTGGCGAGCACGCGACTCGGAGCGAGCACCCGCTCGTCCGAGCAGATATGGTACATCGTTGCCGCCTCCGATTCGCGGCGAAACGGGTGCTTTCCGGTGGTCAGCGCGTAGAGCACGATGCCGAGCGCGAAGACATCGGCGCGTCGATCCAAGCCCTCGCCGAGCACCTGTTCCGGCGCCATGTAGCTGATCTTTCCTTTGACCTGACCAGCCGTCGTCGCGCCCCCACCGAGGGCCGTCGCCTTGGCGACGCCGAAGTCCACGACCTTCGTCACACCATCGAAGGTAACGAGCAAATTTTGCGGCGAGACGTCTCGATGAACCAGGCCGACCAGCTGGCCTTTGTCGTCGCGCAGCTCGTGAGCCGCATGCAGACCCGCACAGGTGTGCATGGCGATGCGGGCTGCAATGGCTGGAGGGACGCCGCCGCTCGCTTTGGCCGTCTTCATGAGCTGATTGAGAGGCACGCCCTCAATCCATTCCATGACGAGATAGAGGACGCCGTCCTCTTCGCCCAAATCCAAAGTCTCGACCGCGTTGGGGTGCCGCACCTGGGAGGCCAGCGATGCTTCGTCCAGAAACATTTGCTCGAACTGCGCGTCCTCGCTCAGCTTGGGCAGCATCGTCTTGATGGCTACGATCTTCTGGAATTGCCGTGCTCCGCGCAGACGCGCGGCCCAGACTTGCGCCATGCCTCCGGCAGCGATCGGCACGAGCAGTTCGTACCGGCCGAGCACACGCCCCGCGTGTAGTTCGACGCTTCCGTCAGTCAGAGTTCGCATGGCCGCTTGGGACAAGGTTCATTCGATTCTTGCACCCGCTCCCGGAGCGTACAAGCGGACCAGCCTGCGGGTCCCGGCCGTTCAGGTGCGCAACAGCCACACGATGTAGTCTTTGCTCCGACCCCCGCCAGGACGTCGGCGACTGCCACTGCAGATGCTGTTCGCGTGTGCGTTCGGCATCGCGACCTAGGCGTTTCGCAACACTCATGGGACGCTCGCGCACGCATGAGGTCATTCCGGTGAAGCTTTTCGAACGCACTGTCGGTCTCGTTCTCGGATTGCTCGGCGCGCTCACCAGTTCCGCTTGCCAAGGCTGTGGCAAGTCGCTGGTTCCGAACGACGCCAGCCTCGCACCACTGGAGGAAATCCCGCTTGCCGAACGCCAGTTCGTGTCGATTCGCGCGCCGCTTGGCGCCACCAATGCCCGGCAGGTCTTGCTGTTGTTCGCCACGAACAACGAACAATGTCAGAGCTGGGAACCTCGTCAGGTCGAGCAGCGCTTCGTTGTCTGTGTGGCTGGGCCGCCGGCGCAGAGCGAGGCGCTCGCGCGCCGCGCGCTCGTCGATCTGAAGAAAGGCTATGGCGCTTACGTCCGGTCCGCCCCCGTGCTGCTCGTGGCGCTCGAGGGTCGAGACGAGCTCGGCCGCGCCCTCCTACTCAAGGAACCCGGCTTCTTCTCCGATGTGATCCTCTATAGCCCGGCCGTCGAACCTTTGACCTCGACCTCTCTCTATGGATTTGCCAAGCAGGGGGGCCGAGCGCTAGCGGTGGTGAGTGCTGACACGACGAGTCTGGACCGTTTGCACGCGTCGCTGCGCAGCCAGGCCATTCATTTCGAGCGGATTCCACCCGGGGCGGACGCCAGGAAGCGCGCCCTGGCCCTGGTCAAGCCCGCCGCTGAGCCGCCGCTGGCGCTGGGCAAGTGAGCAGGCCCCGGATAAATCGGGCTTTGCGATCGGGAGCGATGCTTGACAGAGGGCCCGCCGCAAGTATCTTCGCGTTCCCCTGAAGCCTGGGGTCACGCTCTCGAGTCGTGTCCGGGGTCTCGCGGGTGGCCGAATTTGAAGCGAAATCCTCTTTTCGAGGGGCGCGCTCCAGAAATCGGAAGAAAGCCCTGGTCCAATGACGACCGGGCCGTTGCGGTCTCCGCACTCTCTCGCTACCCCACTCTTTTCTCGAAGCTCTCTCCTTTCACCATGCCGACTATCCAGCAGTTGATTCGCAACGGCCGCAAGTTGCAGAAGGCCCGCACCGACTCCCCCGCGCTCCGCTCCTGTCCGCAGAAGCGTGGCGTTTGCGTGCGCGTCTACACGACCACTCCGAAGAAGCCGAACTCGGCGCTTCGCAAGGTGTGTCGCGTGCGTCTCACCAACACGATGGAAGTCATCAGCTACATTCCAGGTGAAGGTCACAATCTCCAGGAGCACAGCGTCGTGCTGATCCGCGGCGGTCGCGTGAAGGATCTCCCCGGCGTTCGCTACCACGTCGTTCGCGGTACGCTCGATGCGTCTGGAGCCATGGGCCCCAGCAGCACCAACAAGGCCAACCGCAATCGCAAGCGCTCGAAGTACGGCGTGAAGCGCCCCAAGAGCTAATCGACCCCTTTTTGAGCGGCAGTACAGGATTCAGACATGTCTCGTAGGCGCGAAGTACCCAAGCGGAAGATCACCCCGGACCCCAAGTACCGGGACAAGCTCGTCGCGAAGTTCATCAATTCGTTGATGATCGGCGGCAAGAAGAGCACGGCAGAAGGCATCCTCTACGGTGCCTTCGACATCATCTCGACGCGCTTCAAGGAGGAGCCGCTCGAGGTGTTCCGCAAGGCTCTCGACAACATCAAGCCGAAGCTCGAAGTGAAGAGCCGTCGAGTCGGTGGAGCCAACTACCAGGTGCCCGTCGAAGTTCGTCCCGAGCGCCGCGTCGCTCTGGGCATGCGCTGGCTAGTGAACTACTCCCGCAACCGCGGAGAGAAGACGATGCGCGAGCGTCTGGCGGCGGAGATCGTCGACGCATCTCAGCTCCGCGGTTCTGCGGTGAAGAAGAGAGACGACACGCACAAGATGGCCGACGCCAACAAGGCGTTCGCCCACTACCGCTGGTGAGCACGATGGCCGGTCTCGAGAGAGGCCGGCTTTCTGCGCATTTGCGCGGCACCGTTTTTGGGTCGAATGACGCACCCGCTTTTCGAGCCCAGAGGCTCGAAGCACCAACCCTGGAGAGATCTCGAGAGAGCATGACGATTCTGACATAAGGATCGGGTTACGAGTCGCGGACCACCGAGTTCGCCCCCTGCCGCCACTGAGCGCATCGGGAAATACTGCGTACCCCGACCCCTTCCGGGAACTCCGACACTCGTGTCGGCCCTTCTTCAAAAAGCGAAGAAGGCAGAGGCCCGGGAGGGGTTTCGTCTGTCCGGCGTCCGAAACACTCGAAAAAGACCAACCCCATGGCCCGCGAACTCCCCATCGAGCGAACCCGCAATATCGGCATCATGGCCCATATTGATGCCGGGAAGACGACCGTCACCGAACGGATCCTCTTCTACACGGGCATTTCGCACAAGATCGGCGAGGTGCACGAGGGCGCGGCCACGATGGATTGGATGGAGCAGGAGCAGGAGCGTGGCATCACCATCACTTCCGCTGCCACCAACTGCTTTTGGACGACGGACTACGGCCCGAACGTCGAGAACAAGCACCGCATCAACATCATCGACACGCCTGGCCACGTGGACTTCACGATCGAAGTCGAGCGCAGCCTGCGTGTACTCGACGGCGCGGTCGCCGTTTTCGACGGCGGCAACGGCGTCGAGCCACAGTCGGAAACGGTTTGGCGTCAGGCCGATCGCTACCACGTGCCGCGCGTCGCCTTCGTGAACAAGCTCGACAAGACGGGCGCGGACTTCCAGATGAACCTGGACTCGATTCGCGATCGTCTCGGGGCGCATCCCATCGCCGTTCAGTGGCCGGTCGGCGAAGAAGAGAAGTTCGTGGGCATTTGCGATTTGATTCGCATGCAGGCCGCGATCTTCGACAACGACTCGCTCGGCGCCAAATTCACCTGGTCGGAGATCCCCGCCGACTTGCGCGACAAGTGCTTGGAGAAGCGTGAAGCGCTGCTCGAAGCATGCGCCGACGTCGACGACGCCGTGATGCTCAAGTTCCTCGAGGATTCGAGCGCGATCACCGAGAGCGAGATCTACGCGGCGATTCGCAAGGCAACTTGCACGTTCGCCTGGGTCCCGGTGCTCTGCGGCTCGGCCTTCAAGAACAAGGGTGTGCAGATGCTGCTCGACGCCGTCGTCAACTTCTTGCCGTCGCCCGTCGACGTACCGGCCATCGAGGGCACGCTGCCCGACGACGAGACCGAGAAGCTGACGCGCCCAGCCATGGACGACGCGCCCTTTGCGGCCTTGGCGTTCAAGATCGCCAGCGACCCTTTCATGGGTAACCTGACGTTCTTCCGGGTGTACTCGGGTACCCTGCAGTCGGGGACCCAGGTGCTCAACAGCGCGCGCGGCAAGAAAGAGCGCATCGGTCGGATCCTGCGCATGCACGCCAACAAGCGCGAAGAGCTCAAAGAGTGCATGGCCGGCAACATCTACGCGGTGGTCGGCCTGCGCGACACGCGCACGGGTGACACGTTGTGCGATGAGAAGCACCCGATCCTGCTCGAGCGCATGGTTTTCCCCGAGCCGGTCATCTCGATCGCCATCGAGCCGCGCACCCAGGGGGATTTGGATAAGTTGGGAGTCAGCCTGCAGAAATTGGCCCTCGAAGATCCGTCGTTCCGGACCTTCACCAACGAAGAGACTGGACAAACGATCATCGCCGGCATGGGCGAACTCCACCTCGAGATCATCGTCGACCGGCTCAAGCGCGAGTTCAAAGTCGAGTGCAACGTCGGCAAGCCCCAGGTGGCCTACCGCGAAGCCATCAAGAAGCGCGTGGAGAAAATCGAAGGCAAGTTCATCCGCCAGTCGGGCGGGCACGGGCAGTACGGCCACGTCGTCATCAACATCGAGCCCGGCGAGCGCGGCACCGGCTACGTGTTCGAGGACCAGACCGTCGGTGGCGTCATCCCCAAGGAGTTCATTCCTTCGGTCGCCAAGGGCATCAAAGAGGCCGCGGGCCGCGGCATTTTGGCTGGGTTTCCCATCTACGACGTGCGCGCCGAACTCGTGTTCGGCAGCTTCCACGACGTGGATTCGTCGGGCCCGGCGTTCGAGATTGCTGGTTCGATGGCCTTCCAAGAGGGCGCCAAAAAGTCCGGTGTGGCCATCCTCGAACCGATCATGCGCGTCGAGGTCGTCACGCCCGATGGCAACATGGGCGACGTCATCGGTGACCTCAACTCGAGACGAGGCCGGGTGACCGGCGTAAAAGAACGCAGCCCCGGGGCGCAAATCGTCGATGCAGAGGTTCCCCTCGCCACGATGTTCGGGTACTCCACCGACCTCCGAAGCAAGACGCAGGGCCGAGCGACCTACTCGATGCACTTTGCGCACTACGAAGCAGTACCGAACTCCGTCCAGGAAGAGGTAGTGACTCGGGTCACCGGTGGCTAGCACCGACGATATGAAGAAGTCTCCGGCCAGCGACTCCAAAGAGAGTCCTCGGCCAACACCGCCGAAAAGTGCGGAACTAACTTTCAACTAACAAGCAAGCGTCAGCAATTCAGCAGAGGTAGTCATGGGCAAAGAAAAATTCGTACGTAACAAGCCCCACGTGAACGTGGGTACGATCGGCCACATCGACCATGGCAAGACGACGCTCACGGCGGCGCTTGTGAAGGTTCAGTCGCTCGAGGGTCTCGCAAAAGAG
>Ga0105048_10003318_pt1 | contig 26374 bp, 20 predicted proteins | sample MAT05_FD_78382 | JGI IMG/M metagenome (GOLD analysis project Ga0105048, IMG submission 78382) | Freshwater microbial communities from Lake Fryxell liftoff mats and glacier meltwater in Antarctica - MAT-05 | ecosystem: Environmental > Aquatic > Freshwater > Ice > Liftoff microbial mat | place...
GATATTTAGCATACGCTTTGTCAAATTCATTGTTGTGCGCATACATATCTCCCAAATTGCTCTGCACCCAGCATTGCAACTCCTTGCTTTGGGCCACCTCCGGCTTACCCGCAGCCATTTCTGTAAGTTCAATGGCCTTTGAAAGGTTTCCTTTGTGATCTTCCAATTTAGCCATTCTAATTAAATAATTGAATTCGTTTTTGTCGTTTAATTGTGCCAAAGTCATTTGGGCTACTTCATAATTCCCAAGTTCCAATTCCACATCAAATTTCATCAACAGGCTGTTGTATTTTTTGTCGCCCAAAACGAGTGCACTGTCTATGTATTTTTTGGCCAATTTAAATTTATGTTGGCTGATACAATTCTTGGCTAAACTTCTAAAGGTACCAGAGGATGTGTTTTTTTCTAGTGCATGCTGCAAAAGAAAAAAACTGTCAGAAACAATGAGGTCTGAGATATTGCCTTCTGCCTCAAACTTACTCGCCTGCAATGACCCTAACATAGAATAGGCAATCACATCTACCTTGCCATTTTCCAATCTTTTTTTCCAAAATACAATTTCAGTTTCTAATTTTTGGGGTGTTTTTGATACAGCAATTATGTATTTACTATAGTCTTCTGAATGTGTAATTTGTTTTTTATTTGCGCATGCATTGAATAGTATTAAAATGCACAATGCTATTCCTATTTGTTTCATTTTCGAAAGATTATTTTGGGTTAAAAAAAAGTAGCAGACTCTATTATTTAAATAACTTCACCTGCTACTTTTTGCATTTAATGATTAAAGATTAAAAAGGACTTGCCAAATAGGGAAATGTACTTGAAAAGGCTTTGTCATTTGCATTAACATGGTCATCGGTTAACCCGGGATTGGATGAGCCTGCAGGTCCGCCAAAGATTAACAACAATTCTACATTAATTACATCATCCGCCAGTGCTCTGCCAGTAAGTACGTTGGTACCATCAAAGAAAGTTGTTTTTTTGGTCATGGAAGCGCTTAACACATCTGTTGCCAAAAGGCCTGTGAATGCATCTGCGGTTTGTGTCAATGCATTTGTAGTATAACCTGTATTTAGAGCCAACAATTTGGTTTTAAATTTTGCCTGGTATGCACCGCCCATAGCTGAAGGGGTTGTGTTGTTAAAATTGTCTTTATCCGCTGCATCTACAAACACAGTGTTTATAGCTGGACGCCCCATTTGATCCGATTGCATGTAGTATGTTGTTGCTGCTGGATCGTCGGTTTTTTTCTTTTTGCAAGAGGCTACAGAAATGATGAATGCAATGCCTACTATTAAGAATTTCATGTTATTTTTCATTTTTTTATTTATTTAGATTTTTTAGATTAAATTTTCTTTTTGGTCTCTAGCCAAACATTTATGGAGGCAGCGGTACCTAGCTTTGATTTTGGAATTTCTACGACTGTGCTCATAACATTGGTTCCTGCAAATGCATCTGTACCAGAAGCATTAAAAGATGTTGCTGTGCCACCAATAATTTTTTTGTACTGTGTTAAGTCAAAGAAAAATGGATCGTCGCGCGGTCCTGCAAAAGCCCACATTCCATTGCTTTGCATAGTTGTGGGGCTTGAAGCGCCGTAGGAGGTAACACCTACTTCTACTGCAGCATTGCCTTCCAATTTACTGCGCATTCCTATTTCAGAAGGTTTTACGGGACCATACACCTTCATTTTGTTGCTTGCGCCATCATAAATACATTGAATCACAAGATCTTCAACATTGTCGCCATTGTTGTCGATGTTAAATTCAATTAAAGTGTTGGGGTCAAATTTGGCAGATCCTGTGGAACCTGGGCTTAAAAGGCCTTGAGTATTGGCAACAAAAACCAAGTTGTTGGTGTCTTGTCCTCTAAATACATAAAGGTCTGTGATGTCTTGAGAACTACCAGTTACACCTGGCGCATCAATGTGGTCAGCTGCGAACAACATGCCGCCTAAAGCAAAGGCACCTGCAGCTAAGATGAGTTGAACTTTTAATTTTTTCATTTTTTTTAGTTTGTACAGTCATATACGAGGAAAGATTTTTCTTGGATCTTTTGCATACAAAAAAATAAACCAAATAGGAATTGACTGTAAAATGAATAAAGAAATGCGTAAGATGAATAACACTGGTCGCGGATTTGCGACCTTGGCCTGCTGTAAATACAGCTAGTGCCCGCCAAGGTTAGCCAACCAAAGAAACGCTTTTAAGCCTCTTTGGCTTTGCGAGCAACACAGGTGTGATTTGCCTTGAATTGCCAAAATACTGAGACATGGTTAACCTAGCAAGGAGATAACTTAACGTAGACTCGGCCCCTTGATTGAGGTTAATGTGACCTTCCTCCAAACCATCATAACACCCTCCTGTACATGGATTGTAAACAATTTGACGAAGGTGGTTTTGACCTAAAAACCAATGAAATGCGGTTTCCATTTTTTGCAAATAGTCTTTTGTTTTATAGGTATCATAAAAAGCCCCTAAAGCCATTATCGTGTAGGCCACATCAATGGGTTGCTCGCCATAATTATTGGAAAGTTTTCCTTTAATATGCCACCCTTGGTTAGAAACTACTTTAATTTGTTGGTTCTTAAAAACAATGGATAATAAAAAATCAAAAGATGTTTTGGCAATGGTTTTAAAAACTACATTTCCTGTACATAAATAGGCGTAGTGCATAGCTTCGGGCAACAAACTGTTTGCATAGGTTAAGTATTCTTCGTACCAAAACCATGTATCATCCGACACGCCCCTGTACTTAGAAACCAAGTTATCTGCCAAGTTTGTAATTAGGCGCTGAATGTTTGGATTTTTGTGAACCAAATTGTAATGATAAAGTCCTTTTATGGCAAAAGAAATGGCCCTAGGAGAATGTAAACCAGAAACGTGCTGTAGAAAATTTTCAAAAACCCCTGTTGCTTTTTGCACCTTATCCTTTTGAAACAAATGGCCTCGAGAAATAAATTCTCCCAAAGCCCAAAATGCACGGCCATTAGAATCTTCCAAATTTTCGTCGCTATTTTTTGCATAAAATGCTCCATCCAAATCCACATAATTCAAAAATTTGCCGTTGGGTTGTTGGCAAAAAGCCATAAAGTTTAGGTATGTATTTATCAATGTTAGGTCCGAAGATTCGCCTGTTAATTGATAGTGTTTAGCCACCGCCAACAGGGCACGAGCATTGTCATCTAAAGTGTACCCTGAATTTAAATCTGGGATAGAAATGGCCGCAAATTGTATCATTCCTTGTTGGGTCGTCATCCTATGAATATGGGCTAAGGAAATTTCGGGTATTTCATATTTTAGGGTAAATGTTTTTTCAGCAATGGTTTTTGCAAATAAATCGCAATGGGCTATGGCCGAATTTTGCCAAGAAGTAGGGCTAATTTTGTGCAAGGCATTCAACCGCATTTGGTGCAACAACTCGTGGTCACCAAGCAAGCGGATGGCAGCACCCGCTAGTTGGTGTGCGTTCTCAAAATCAAATATAATACCGGCACCATCCAACACTTCGGTGGCATGGGGAATAGGGGTAGAAATGATGGGGCACCCGCAGGATAAGGCATAAGCAAATGTGCCACTGACCGCCTGAAAAGGATCTTTGGATGTAAAGAGGTATATATCGGTGCATTGAAGATATTCCATCAATTCCCCCAGCGATAAATATTTATTTACAAATTGCACATGATTTTGAAGATTTAAATCGACAACTTTCTGTTGCAAAAATTCTCTATATATTTCCCCATCATTTTTAACAATTCCGGGATGGGTTTTCCCAATAATTAAATACAAAACATTGGGAAACTGCTCTACAATTGCAGGAAGGGCATCCAAGGCAGTTTCTATACTTTTACCCGAACTTAGCAAACCGAATGTAGATAAAACCATTCGATTTTTAAAATTAAATTTTATTTTTTTTTGTGTTGTTTCAAAGGATGAAACCAAATGGGTTCCATGAGAAATAACCGTTATTTTATTGGAAGGAACTGCATAATCTCGGCCTAAAATAACAGCGGCATTGTTTGTCATCACCATTATGTTTTGCGATAGGGTTGCAATTTTTTCTACCACCTTTTTTCTGCCTATATTTGGATTGGGCAAAATGGTGTGAAAGGTTGTTATCACCGGTTTTTGAAGTGCTGCTAAAAATTCCAATAAGTAGTCTCCATATTCACCGCCAAAAAGACCAAACTCATGCTGGATAAAAATAAGTTTTACATTTTTATCGGCATTTATGCGCTGCGCTAAAATTTTGTATTGCTCCAAACTGTTTGTTTGCAAAACAAAAGTGACGTTTTTTGGATATTCTCTTTGTATCTTTTCGGTTTCCAGCGCTACAACCTTGTATGTATACGATTGCCCGAATTGCTTTTTCAAGGCATTCAACAAATCTAAGCTGTAGGTCGCAATTCCGCATTCTCTTGGAGGATAGGATGTGACAAATAAGATTTCTGGTAAATTATTTGTAATCGCTTTTTGCGCTTCCCCGGGTATGATTTTCAACAATTCTGTGGGTTCAAATCCGGGAACCAGGTTCGGCCACGCTTTAAAATCAGAAGCATTTCTTTTGGGTCTTAAAACAATATCAGTTTGCATGTTTTGGAATATGGGTTAGTAATTCGTTCACTAATTCTTTTAAACTCACAGAGGCGCAGGCTATGCGTTTATCCGCTGCCCCATAATAAATGTAAAGCGTATCATCAAACAGGGCTGTGCCTGTAGGAAAAACAACATTGTCTATTACCCCAGTCACTTCCCAATCAAATTCTGGGGCAAACAAAGGGTATGGCAATCGTGCAATTTCCTTGCGAGGGTTCTCCAGATCCAGCAAGGCAGCACAGGCAGAATACTTATAGCCATTGTGTGTATCATTTACCCCGTGATAAATCACAAGCCAACCGTGTTCGGTTTCGATAGGCGGGCAGCCACCCCCAATATAGCTAGATTCAAATTGACCATCATGCGGAGAAAGCACTAAATTGTCGTTAAAATTTTTAAAATACTCTTTCCAAAATTCCGGTGTAAGCTGGTCTAACTCCTTTACAAAAACAATTTGAATCCCCGGCTTGATTCTATGCAAAAAGCACAATAACCCATGGATTCTACGAGGAAAAAATATGACATTTTTATCCCATAAAAATATATTTTCCTCCGGCTTAAAATGCCGTGCTTGTCGTAAATATTTTTTATTTACCAAATGCGTTGTTTCGGCAAGATTTTTAAATTCATCAAAGGATATTTGAGGTACTATAATTCCATGGCGCTTAAATTGTTTCAAATCTGTGGATGTAAGCAAGGCCCCCAACGCATTGATTCCATTGTAAGCAGTGTATGTTATATAAAATAAGGTATCTATTTTTACAATTCGCGGGTCTTCAATACCTTGAGATTCAAAATCAAAGTAGGGTTCTATGATAGGTGTTTCACGTCTTTCCACAAGCTTTAGCGGACCATCAAACCTACAATAACCAATTGTTGAAAAATTTCCCTGGCGAACGGCCCTGTAAAACATGTGTACCGTGTTTCCTTCTTGCACCACCGCTGGATTTAATACCCCCTCATTTTCAAATGCCAACGCGGTTCTATTCAGCAGAATGCCTTCCTTTTTAACTTTTATCATAATTAAGTAGAGCCCAATATTCTTATCGGTACCCGAAAGCAAAGTTGCTAAACCTAGCGTATGTCTGAATTACAAATGGCTAAATATTAATTATAGAATTTACATATTTTGACAATACGAACAACCCATTTTACCAGGCGAAAGGTAGAAATATTAATTAGCCACCTTTTGGGGTTTGTTTCGGTTTTCTGCAGTGTTAATTACAACCATGTCATCCCTTCGGGATTGCGAAACAATGAAAGGTGAATCCGATTTTAATCTAAATTGTTGTGTAAGATGGTGCCATCCCTGCGCACATTCAACTTATTTTGTCACCATTTTACGGTTAAAACCGAAACCCTATATGGGCATCGGCTGCGGTTATGGCCATGGTTGCCTAAGGCCATTGCACCACTTATTGGGTGCGCGGAATTTATTCTTAATTAAGGTCTAGGTTGTTTAGACTCTCCATTTTGTTGGGCATCTTGTTTATTGGCAATGTAAAATAAAATGAAGAACCTTTGCCCTCTATACTCTCCACCCAAATTTCACCCCCATTTCTTTCCAAAAAGCCTTTTACCAACAACAACCCTATACCTGCGCCTTTATTTGCGGTCCTAGCTTTAGAAAGCGAAGCCATTTGCGGAGTAAAAAGTTTTTCCGTTATTTCCTTCGACATTCCTATGCCATTGTCTTTCACTTCAACAATCACTTTACCTTCACTTCTTTTTGCTGTAATGGTAATGTTTCCTCCTGGATTGGTATGCCTTAATGCATTTGAAACTATATTTTGCAAAATGGAAAGCAACATTTTTCCATCCGCGAAAACACTTTCATTTTCTTCAATTTCGTGGTGAAGATTGACTGCATTTACATTGGCAATTTCTTTTAACTTATCAAAAACGTGGTTTATAACCTTTACAAGTTCAATTTTTGTGGGAGAAAACACTTCGGATGCATATTTAATTCTTGCCCATTCCACCAGATAGTCTAACATATTCAACTCATCAATGGATGAGTTATAAAGAAGCTCCAACATCTCACTCAACGCTTCGGGCTTCATTTTTTCAAAATTATTTTTTAAATATTTGGCCGTTCCAATAATTGAAGATAGGGGACTGCGTAGATCATGAGAAAGAATGGCAAGTACGCTTTCTTTGTGGGTATTCAATTCTTCCAGTTCTCTCACATATTTTTTAATAGAATCTTCGGCTCTTTTTCTCTCTGTTAAGTCGAGCAATATTTTTACGTAACCCAACAACTCTCCGTCAATACCTCTAAGTGGAAATACCAAGCCATAGGCATAAAATGTGCTTTCATCTTTACAAATATGCCAACGGTTATCCACTGCCCTTCCCTCTGCTAATGCTTTCTCAATTTCCTTTTGTGGAATTCCAATTTCCCTATCTTCTGCTGTGAAAATGATGTCGAAATCTTTCCCCAAAACTTCTTCTGTTTCATAACCAAAAATAGTAGCTGAGCCCGAACTCCAACTGTTGATTTTTAAATCATTATCCAACGTAAGAATAGAATAATCTTGTAAGCTATCTATAATCTGGCTGTAAAACTCAGAAGTGGGGATATATTGGTTTTTAAGCACTTTTAAATCTTTCTGTTTGTCCGTCATTTTATTGTTAAATTCATGAAAACCTTTAAGTTTTAATCTTTTATAATCTCCAATTTACCTCAAAGGTAGTCTTTTTATAGACAAGAAAGCCAGTTGCGCGAAAGTCTGCCAGCCAATAAGGATTTCTATCGGTAAAAATCGCATTTTCATTTGGCATTAAAGTTATTTTGTACAACAACTGTTAAATCAAAAACCAAATTTCGTCGCAAGAATATTGCCTATTCTAAATTTTGAAAAGATAGGAATTTGAAGTTGATAGACACTGGCCTTTGAAAAGGCTAAAGTTTCTGTATTGCAAAATTAAAAAAAATACGTTTGCAAATTCTATTTTTACGGTGTTGGTTCAATGGAATTTCAATTGCCCATTACAAATACAAAAGCAGCAACATCGACCCGTTGCCTGCACAACAATTAATTAAAACTACACCTTAGTCCTACAAATCCCCTTACACCTTGGTTTGGTGCATACACGTAGCTAGGGTCAAACGTCAAAGCATACGGATTGTTAGGCGTTGCCAACACCTTTCCGTCGCTTCCATTTTCTACCTTTTTGTCAAATGGGTCATTGGTTCTTGCAATAATAAATGGATTCCCTTTGGTAGGTAAAAAGTTTAAAATATTTTTAACGCCACCATAAATTTCAAAGTTTTTAAATCCTGTAAATAGCAACTGAATATTTTGAATACTCCACCAAGGCGATTTGCTATGTCTTGGGTCTAGGAGTCCCAAGAGAGGCAATCGCATAGGGCTATAAACATTTCCAGTGTAATCAAAGGCCAAATGTATCTTTTCCAATTTGTAGGATACCGCCCAAGTAGCTGAGAAATGTTCTGTTAATATTTGTTGTGCTTTTATGCCATTGTTTGTAGTAGTTACATCCATATAGGTTGCACCCATGCGTATTTTTAAGTCATTCGCAAATGTATAATCTATATTTGCAGTTAGCCCCTTGCTTTCGGCAAATCCATTTAAGTTATCATAAACTATTTTGTTAGGATCTGCATCGTAATTGGCAATAATACGGTTGTTAAAATAGGTGTACCACCCGCTAAAATCCAATTCAAAAAAAGAACCCCATTTTAAGTGAATTTTTTTTAGATAATTCAAATTTGCATTGTAGGTTTTTTCGGGTTTAAGCGCCCTTTTTATTACCACTTCTCGTGCCCCAGTTAATGCAGCATGGTCCTCCGTAAACAAATTGACTACCCTATATCCTGTCCCGCCATTGAAGCGCAAAACATTTTGCGAATTCAGTGTCCATTTGTAAGCCAACCGGGGTGTATAAATACTTTTGTGAACTGAATTATAATCGTATCTAAAACCCAGTAATATTTTATGCTTTTGGCGAACCGAAATTTCATCTTGTAAAAAAATCCCTGGCAGAAATATTTTGTCTGGTGCCTCAGTAGCCGTTGTGTTGTCATCATAAAAAGTGTATCGCATAGCTGTCCCCAAAAGCAAGTCGTGTTTGTGCATTTTTTTGTCCCAGGTGAGTTGGGAAAAAGCTATGCGTTGTTTTGCATCATAAATTGTTTTCCCATACCTACTATCCTGGTTGTGGTTGTTAAAGCTGAATGACAATAATATTTTTTCTTTTACCGGCAATTGGTAACTTCCCATAAATTCCCACCGTTTGGTATAAATACTTTCTCCATAAATACTATCTCCACCGCGAAATTCCTTTGTCCAACGTATATCTCCGCCCCATCGATTTTCATTATAAAATCTGCCGGCAAGTGTAAATATTCTGTTGTTTTTTCGTTGAAATTTCCATTTTTGGAAAATAGATACTCTTTTTTGAAGCGTTACATCGGTAAAATTATCGTGGTTGTTGTCCATAATATGGCTATAATTATATCCATTAATCCCTGTTAAAACATTTGCTTTTTTTCCTACATTTAGTTTATAACCTATATCCGCATTGGTTTCTAGCCAACTTGTACTCATTAAATCCACGGAAATTTTTGGTGCTTTTGAAGGGTTTTTGGTAATCACATTGATCAACCCACCTACGGCTTCACTTCCATAGAGTGAAGAGGCTGGACCCTTCACTATTTCAATGCGTTCTACCAAACTATTTGGAATGCCCGATAAACCGTAAACCGTAGATAGTGAACTCACAATAGGCATTCCGTCTATGAGCACCATAGTGTAAGGACCTTCCAAGCCATTGATATGTATATCTCCAGTATTACAAATATTACAATTCAATTGTGGTCTTACCCCATTTACATTTTGCAATGCGTCAAATAGGCAGGAAGTTGGATTTTTCTTAAAAAACGCCGGACTGTAAACTTCCACTGGAACCGGGCTTTCTATGCGGCTTACTTCTTTCATTGTCCCCGTAATCACCACTTCATTCAGTGGATTGCCCATTTCTTTTAATTCAAAATCAACAACCACAACAACGTTATCTGCAACAATGGCAATTTCTTTGGTTTGTGATAAATAACCACCCAAGGATACTAGAAGTTTATAGGTGCCAATTGTAAGATTTGTAAATTGAAAATTTCCAACGCTGTCCGCATTTGTAACTATAGTTGAACCTACAATTGAAATCGCAGCATAAGCCCCCTTTTCTACTTCGGTTTTAACAACGCCTTTTATGGATGCGTTTTGGCTTTTTAGATTGGTTGTGAAAACCAAAAGTATGATTCCAATTATATACAATTTCATATTTTGAAACATCAACAAAGGCACAAAACTAACAATGTTTTGCTAACCTAACAAATAAAGTTAAAAATATTCCATTATCTTTGCAATATGGTATCGGTTACTGAGGAAAATTATTTAAAGGCTTTGTTACAATTGCAACTCAACAAGGGCATTGAAGAAGGAGTTGGCACCAATGAACTAGCCGAACACTTAGGCATTAAACCTGCAACTGCCAACGACATGCTTAAAAAACTAAAAGAAAAAAAATGGGTTGATTATGAGAAATACGGTAAAATATTTTTAAAAAAGGCGGGCAAAACAATTGCGGTAGAGGTTTTGAGAAAACACCGACTTTGGGAAACTTTTTTGTACGAGAAACTATCATTTACCTGGGATGAGGTGCATGAAGTTGCAGAGCAATTAGAGCATATTCAATCCGTAAAATTGGTAGATAAATTAGATGAAATGTTAGATTTCCCTGAATTTGACCCTCACGGTGAAATCATTCCGAACAAAAATGGCGAGTTTAAAATTCATTTTAAGAAAACATTAAATGAAATTAGGGTGGGTGAAAGTTGTAAAATGGTTTCGGTGAATGACAACACTACCAGTTTTTTGCAATATGTAGTCAAGGTTGGTTTGGGCTTGAATAATGTTATAAAAGTAGTGTCGAAGCAAAGTTTTGACGATACTGTGGAAATTGAAGTCGATGGTCACGTATCCAATGTGAGTCAGCGGTTTGCAAAAAATATTTTTGTTGTGTGTCTGAATTGCGAAACACCCAAAACTTGTTCAAACAAACATTTTGCAGATATCGTTTCGTAAGACCCGCAAGTGCCCTGCGCAGGAATCTAGTCTCATATTAATTTATTCGATAGCCAATTGACCAAAAAACCAAATCCCCACTCTTTAATACGCTTAAATGAGATTTGCCAAAATATGAAAATGAATGAATCAACATTGTCCGAAATTAGACTGTCTTACGTTTGGCAGCTTGGCAATTTATACCCTAAATTTTGATTTGGGGAAACAATGTTCGATGAATCACAACGCTGTATCCGCCGATGCGGAGGCGCGCTAAACAGGCGCTATGCAGAGAAGTCTTTGATTGTTAATCTAAAATCATTTCGGGATTTCGATTTTTTTTCACCAAACAACTTATTAAAAATGTGGATTTTGAATGTTCCGGTTATGCTGCTTTTCAACCGCTGTGCATCCATAAATCACAAAGTATGCTTGCCATTGCACTAAGCGCGGCAAACACTCGATGGGTTTTACATAAAGAATAAAAGTATGCGCTAGGACTTACTCAAACTTACCCAAAAAACGGTCTACCTGCCGTTGCGTGGCCATGCGCACATAGAAATCATCCATACCAATTTTGTCTGCAGTGGCAATGATAATTTCATTCAATTTGGGATCGCTACTGAACATGTAAGCCACATTTTTTTGCAAATTGATGTACAACCAATCGTTGTTGGCAAACTCCAAATAAATGTACATATTTTCGCCGCTGCGTTTGTGTTCCATTAGCATGGTGGCAGAAATATTTTTGTTCACCGGTGTGCCTGCAAAACTGGCAAGTGCAACCTGGTCGTTGCAATACATTCCTTTAAGTTTGCTATCCCAACGAAAAGTGGCGTCGCTTAAAATAATTTTGTATTCAGCTTCGTCTTTGCCAGAAATCTGACCTGTTTTTTCAATACCTTTAATAATGGTTCTAGCGGTTTTATCATCTGCAACCATTTCTCCTATCGCCTTTTTAAAGAAATCGTTGTTTAAAGTGGTCATGCCTGCAGGACCCAACTTTTCCTTTATTTTGGAAACCACATCTTTGTGCATTGGAAAATCTAACATCATGGCTAGGTTGAACGTAAACGAACTGTCTTTTTCTAACAAATCGGCTGTGCCCGCATTTTTAAATTTCACACGGTTGGTTTCTAACCCAAAGTCTAATGGACCTTCGGCATGCACCGTATGCTTAGCCTCGTTCAACTGCATGAAACTGCCTTTTAGGGCACCTTTTAACAACAAGTCCTTGTTGCCTGCGAAGAAACTTTGCTTGGCTTGGTCATAATACAATATGCCTGTATCGTCGGTTACATCAGGGTCGCTGTACCTGCGTTTCAATGAATAAAACAAGGGATAAATATGGCTAGAATCGTTGGCCATAAACAAACCTACAAATTGTTTTTTGTTATCCTTGTCTCGCGGATCCATCATATTAATCACTACATTTTTAGGGTCTACTCGGTCGTTAAAACGTATCCAAGTTGATGGCAAAATGTTTTTAAATGTGTGCAATGGTTTCACATAGCCTTTAAACTGAATATACTTTTCGTTACTCAACACTTGGCCAAAACCCTTATACCCAATTTTGGTATCGAGCAAGAAGCCGGCATCGTCTGCAATTCTACCCCAGCCTTCTACTTTTTTCTCTTTGTTCACTACAATGCTATCGAGCTTAAATTCCTGGCGTTTGCCATCTTTTAAAACGTACTGGTATTTGCCGTTCCCTTTGATTTTGTTTTTACCATAAATTTTGGCCTGGGTTCCATAAATATCATGGAATTTATCTATCCGATTGGCCAATATCTTCGCACTATCCACCACATCCATATTGGCATTTTCACGAATGGTGACTTTGCCATTTTTAAGAAAAACACGAGAATCCGCAATATCGATAAACGGAATTTGACCAATTTTGAGGGTATAATCCACCAAACTGTACAAACCATATTTGCCTTCAAACTTTAAGCTGTCCTGTGTTGGGTTTGTGCTTAAAAAGAACGGACTTTTACCCGCCATAGCCGGACCAGGCTTAGCCTCAATGGTTTTTAAATCCATATTCCATTTGTAATCGTTCAAGTTGGTTACATATTGGTTAAATGGAAATTTGGTAAGTGCACCTGTTTCGTTGGTGGTAAAAGTTCCTAAGCGGGTAGTAAAATCCATAGTTCCTTTTATATTTCCAGTTTCAAAAGCAATTTTGGTACTGTCAGCGGCAAATATTTTTAATGCGCCTTTGTCAGCATTGGCTTTCATAGGGCCAAGGGTCATGTCCTTAGATGAAAAGCGGGCTTGTTCCCATGCAAGCGTTCCATCACCCGCCAACCGGGTTGGGGTTTGTGTTAGATTTCCATAAAAATCGTATCCCATTTTAAATATTTTCATGGGTTTTTCACCTTGCTTTACTTGAAATTTGTCTTCATACGGACTCCATTCAACGCCAGCATTGGCCGCATATACTTTTGGATACATGGCGCCTTGGGGAATTTCATATGATTCGGCCGTACCTATAGCCTTGTTGGGCAGCAATAATATTTTCTTAAAATTAGAGGTACTTCCGTTGTAATCTATTTTGCCAGAAAGTCCATAAAACCCTTGCTCACTTAGCGACATAATCATTTCACCTTTTCCTTTGCCCCTGTACATTGCATATCCACCGGGTGGGGTGGGTGTAACAAATCCTAAGGAATAATCTTTTTGAATGGAAACATGGTGTTTAAAATCTGGAAAAATACCGTCACTTACAAAAGTGCCGTCAAACTGCAGACCATCTAATTTAAAATTATCCAAACTATCAATGGTAAATGGATCTACAATAAATTTAAATTTATCTCCTTTGTAGGCGCTATTGTGAATGGACGGTTTATCATACAATACTTCAGACCCCTTGCTGGATTTGAATATAGGATATTCCGGATGATTGGCTATACCAGACTTGTTGTTGGGTTTGTCAATATACAAAGTACCATAAATATTCCGAAGTACAGATTTAATGGGCACAATAGATCTTCCTGTAGAATCGGGGAAGTACAATCTCATGGAATCGATATTCGAATAATCTATCATAAAATTGGAATAATTAAATTCGAAAGCTTTGCCAAAAAAATCAAATCGACCGGCTCTAATCATTCCGCCAAAAGCAACGCGGCGGTTTTTCTTTACCACAATTTTTTGATCGGTAGGCAGTACAATTACATTTTGGGAATCTGAAAAGAAAAACTTCAAAACGCCCTCAATGGTAAGCTCATTGCTCAACAAATTTAAAGTTGCATTGCTGCGTTTGCTAATTAAGGATGAAAAACGAATGACATCATAATCGCGGTGGCCTTGATGGGAAATTACATAATTAAATAGTTTGGGTAAAATTTGCACACTATCTTGTTCTTGAAAAAAGTTCACAAAACCACCATCGTGCATATCAATAAAAGTTGTAACAAGATACTTAGGTTCTGTTTTCATCACTGCCGCATAATCTTTCACCGCAAACTTGGTTTGTTTTGCAGTTCTTAAAAACCGGCTGTAATATGACATTACAGCCTCTAGGGGGTTGTAAGCCAGTGGACCTTGAATGCGGGCGTATATAATTTCTCTAAAAAAATCCTCCGAAGCTATTTTTGCATCTTGGTCGTTGTTTATGTTGTCAAAATCCGCAAAAGCTTCATCAATTTTCCAACGAATTTGTTGCACATCAATATTGATTTTGTGGTATTCATCGGTGAATGGAACACGCATCAAGCCTTTTTCTCCCCGGTTTACAATAAGTTTTTTATCTTTAAAAACAAAATTAACGGCTACACGTGGATGGTAAATTTTGGTACTGTCTAAAAACATCACAAAATAGGCTTCAGGGCTAGAGGCAATGCCATTTGCTATTTTAAATGCTTTCGATTTTAGGGTAACTTTTTTCTTGCCTTTATAGTAAATACTTATTTCCGTTTCTTGTCCATTTGCTGTTTGGGTATTAATTTCATTTCCGCTAATGGCAAAGCCACCTTTAAATGTTGCATTTTCACCCACAATCCCTTTGATCTCTAAAGTATTTTCAAAAGATTTGAATTTGGGGAAATCAGATTTTAATATAGAAGCAGAATCCGTAGCAAAGGAAAGCCTTTCCTCAAAACGCCCTTTGATTTTATTGCCAAAATATTTGGTAAAAGTAAGTTGAGTGCTGTCTACAGAATAGCTCGCCTGTTCTAAGTTCAATTTATATTTTTTAAACTCCACTTCTACCTTTCCATCTTTGATAGTTCGGTCAAAATTGGATTTCCCAGCACTGCCAGTCCACGTATTTTCAGAAGGTAGAAAAAATCCTGCAGTTTGGTAAATCACCATTTTATCTACAGGGCCTTTGCAGGTAAGTGTAAGTGCAGGAAACTTGACAATTATTTTTCCTTTTTCATTCAAAATATCAAAATTATTGTTGTCCGCTACCCATTTTTTAGTTTCATCCGAAAAAACAATGTTTTCCGCAAACAACTTTGAGGTCATTTTCAAAAAAGACAAGTATTCGGCGTTCCCTGCTCCCAACAAAGTCTCAGTTACCTTTTGCCATTGTTGCAATGTTTTATCGGGCAATTTTTTTTCTAGGAATGCGGCAATGGATTTAAGCATGAGTCCAAAATAGGGTTGGACGGACATTTTTTCGAGCAACATGCCATTTGAAATTTGAATAATTGATTTTTGTTGAATGGGAGAAAATTTACCTGATACCCAATTCTGTTTAAACACTTTCATATCTTCAGCCAACTGCTTGTCGTTTGCAGAATTGGCGAATTTTTCAAACTCCACAATGTACACTTTAGGGTCGGTGCTAAAAGAAGTAAGTTGCGCTGAGAGTTTGCCAGCAAGAAAAAACATTAGAAGTGAAAAAGCTATTTTAGAGGGTCGCATAGGTTTGCTTTAAGAAACGGATATATTGAATACATATTGTGGTATAAAAACCGTACCACATTCTAAAATTAACGAACTGCTTTAACTATATCTACAAAATCGCGGGCTTTAAGGCTAGCTCCGCCAATGAGTCCACCGTCAATATCTGCTTGGCCAAATAAGGTCATTGCATTGTCAGCCTTTACACTGCCTCCGTATAGGATAGAAGTGTTTTGTGCTATTTCCTCAGTAAAATGCATGCCTATGACTTTGCGGATATAGGCGTGCATTTCTTGGGCCTGTTCTGGTGATGCTGTTAAACCCGTGCCAATAGCCCAAACGGGCTCATACGCGACGACAATCTGGCTAAATTCTTTGCGGTCTAGGGCAAACAATCCTTCACTCAATTGGCTCTCTACCACCCTAAAATAACTTTTATCCTCACGCTGTGCCAAAGTTTCACCTACGCAAAAAATAACTTTTAAACCCAATCGAATGGCATTCTTGGTTTTTAACGCAGTAATTTCATTGGTATCCCCAAAATACTGGCGGCGTTCGCTGTGACCAATAATTACATGGCTAGCACCGGTGCTTTTCACCATCGCCGCAGAAATTTCACCCGTAAAAGCACCTTGTTCATCTTGATGACAATTTTGCGCACCCAATTCTATGTTGGTACCTTCCAACAAGCGGTTTGCCGAAGCGAGGGAGATATAAGGTGGGCATAAAATCACCTTTGTATTTGATTGCATTTCATCGCGCACTATGCCGCGTATTTCCGTGATTAAAGCATTGCTTTCTTCAAGTGTTTTGTGCATTTTCCAATTGCCTGCTACAATATTCTGTCTACTCATTTCTAATTAAAGTGCAAAAATCGGGAATAACTTGGGTAAGTTTTGAATAAAATATCAACGTTTGAATACAAATTATTTTTGCCCGGTTGGCGCTGCAGTTGATATGCTGTATGTTGGAAAATCTATGTGACTCTTATTTTTAGATTCGTTTGAGACGTTTAAAGTCATTTTTAAAAAAAGAAACGAATTCTTCGAAATCTAAACTTATCCCTAAATGTGCGAATGCTTCTAACAATGGCAACTATGCAACGCCATCTGCATTCCTGCGAAAACTTGGGTAAGTTTGGATATTTATTCGGGATATAGAACTTCTTTCACCCAGTTGAGTGCAATTTCATTTTGTGTTTCTTTAGAAAGATTGGAATTGTCCAACAACTTATAGACATCTGACTGGGTAAGCGGACTGTCTTCTCGGGTCGAATCAATTCGGTCTCTTTCGGTCAAATTGTGCAATACATCCTTGTATGTAGTATGTATGCCATCCCTTTCCAGCTCAGCGAAACGCCGTTTTGCCCTTACTTCTACAGATGCCGTCATAAATAGCTTCAATTCGGCATTGGGGAATACCACCGTCCCAATATCACGGCCATCCATGACCACTCCTTTTTCTGCACCCATTTGTTGTTGCAATGCTACCAAAACCCTTCTCACTGCTGGTATTTTTGCCACATTGCTAACTTCAGCGGCAACCTCCATATTGCGGATTTGGGTTTCTACATTTTCGCCATTCAGCCATACATCATTTCGCGCTGTTTCTGCATTCATACCAAAGTGTATGTGAATTCCCGGAAGTGCATTTTCTACAGCAGCCCAATCACTAATATCCGTTTTGTGGGTCAACAAATACAATGTCACTGCGCGGTACATGGCGCCGCTGTCGATAAAAACGTAACCCAAAGAATTGGCCAAGTGCTTGGCCAATGTGCCTTTGCCGCAACTGCTGTGGCCATCAATGGCAATGTTGATTTTTTTTACGTCTGACAATAGGATGCAAAAATGCCTATTTCTTTTTAAAATCCGCTAACCCAGCAGAAAAAGTAAACAAATTCATATTAAAACCTGGAAAATAGGATGCGCTAGAATAAGTAATGTTAAATTTTGATATTTTAAAATTCAAGCCCCAAGAGAATCCTGCAACCCCTTTTCTCACATCTGGCCCCATTTCTGTGCGTCTTTGGTGGTTGTATCCTACCATAATGCCGAAGTTTTTACCCAAAACCAATTCAGTACCGACCACCAAATGCCTAACCAACTTATTGGTAAAGCCTGCTTGGGCAGGTGATGTTGTTTGTCCATTGAGGTCTATTGTATTGCTTTTTACATATTGGTCGTAGGTTAGATCAAATTTTTGCAAATTGTGGTACGTGAAATTAAAGCGGAAAGGCATGTGTTTGGGCTTAAAGTTTACACCTACTTCTGCTTGAAAAGGCAAGGGCTCTCTGCTGTTTTGGCCGTAAGACTTTAACATCACACCTGCATTTTTCACAACGAATCCTAGCATTACTGTGCTGTCTTTTTTGCACCAAGAAACGCCCATGTCCAGCATTGCCCCTGTTCCTACAAATGGCCCCAAAATACTATATGCAATTTTTAAATTGGCACCATATGTAAGCTGTGTGGAAACGGGTTTTGCAAAACCCAGAGCCAACACACTTTCATTTGCATTGGTGACCCCTTCAGAATTACCTCCCGCATCGTATGCATTCATTTTGCCATAATCTATATAGGATATGGCTACGCCAAAATACCCAACCTCTTTGTATTTTCCACAATATGCGCCATTGCCACTCCACACCCCTTTAAACTGGGTGTTAAAATTCAAACTCCCTCTATTTTCAGTCTCTGGGCCTAACAATGCAGGGTTAGCGAGTAACAAATTCGCATCTGGCGTTCTATACGCGCTGCTATAGCCACCCCATGCTGCTTGCCGACCATTGGCAGGTTGCTTAAGAACAGAAAACACACCCGTGCCGCCGTATTGGGCATGCAGCAATGTGCTAAAGTTAGAAAATAGGAGTATAAAAAAAGATTTGTACAACGCTGCAAAATTAGTCATTCATTCTATTCTATTGAAATTAAACTGCAAATGACCCAATTTCTATTTAATGGGCAGTTGAATTGACAATGCGGTGACTTTTCATATTGATTCGGAAGAATTTTTATTCAAAAACATAAAAAGCTTTAAACACATTTCATTTCCTTTTTATCCTGTTCTATTAAAAATTCGGCCTATCGGTATAGTTCTGAATATAGTATCGGAGGCTTCTATTAATTTTGCCTCACAAATATGAAAACCAAATTAATCATTGCGCTGTTTGCAATTGTAACCGTCGCGGCATGCAAAAAAGAAAAAGTAGTGAATGGAACCAATGGCCTTACCATTCACTCCGGATCTGCAACACCTACAATGGATATGGGATCTGTAGGCGATTATTTTATGGATACCGTTTCAAACGTATTCTGGGGACCTAAAAATTCAACAAATTGGGGCAACGGTTTGGATATGGTTGGAAACCGGTTGTTAAGTGGAAATACTCCGCCAGATTTATCCCAAGGCAAAACTGGTGATTTTTACTTAAACACCACCACGAATATTATGTATGGTCCAAAAACCGACGTAGGATGGACAGCACAAGCTTCTTTGGTTGGACCAAAAGGGATTGATGCCAACGTAATTTATACAGCTTGGATTTCTTCCCCAACAACTTCCGCACATGATACTACTGTGGACGGAACTGCCATGAAAATATTGTATTTGTATCCTAAATCGCTAACAAATTCTATTTTAAATGAGGGAATTATGCTTACGTATTTTAGAATAGGATCCATTGGGCCCTTTTGCCTACCATATATTGCAGATGCTGGAGGCGCGACCAACCAAATTAATGCTATGTATGGCCTTAACATAGTGGGCGTTTACAGACACACATTTAATTCTAATAGATTTAACTCTGGAGTTGCAGCAAGTTATACTGGAGAGCCAGTAATGGTTGGTCTTCCAAAAGCCTTAGAATACAGATTGATTTTTGTACCGGGGATAACCAAAGAAGGTGCAATGCCATTGCCAGTAGCTGGAAATCAATCCACAAATTCAAACAAATGGATTACCTTGCCTGGCATGGATAACCCGGTAAATTTAAGCAGTATGCCTTATGAAGATGTTTGCAAATTGTTAAACATCAAACCTTAATTACAATTTTAAACCAAATAAAAAAGTCAGCTCCTTTGGGTTGGCTTTTTTTATTTTGGTATTTTTTAATTTTCCAATTGAAAAAACCAGATAAATTGCCTCTGTGAAAAATCAATTATGTTACAATTCCAAGTCATAAGCTACAATCTCAAATCTTTCTACATGTGATTCTATCATTTTCTAAATTTACATATTTATTTATAAATTTTGTCTATTTTCAACTTTTGTATTTTAAAACTATTTTTCATTTAGGGTAATCTTTCCCTTATTTTGCACCTGCATGAAAGTGTATTACTCTTTGGATCAAGTGCCACAAATTAGCAACCTTGTGCTCACTCAAGGCACTTTTGATGGGGTTCACTTGGGGCATAAAAAAGTTTTGCTGCAGTTGGTAAAAACTGCCAAAGAAACCAACGGAGAAAGTATGTTGCTTACTTTTTACCCGCATCCTAGATTGGTATTATACCCAAATGACAATGGCCTACAACTTTTAAATACGATTGGAGAAAAAATAAGACTTGTAGAACAATGTGGCATTGACCATATCTTGGTTTTGCCATTTACCGATGAGGTTTCTAAGCTCAGTCCTTTGGATTTTGTGCGAGATGTATTGGTTGAAAAGCTGCATATCCATGCAATGATAGTCGGTTACGACCATCGTTTTGGGCGCAACCGAGAAGGAAGTTTCGAAGATTTACTCACTTTTGGCGAAATGTTTGATTTTAAAGTTATGGAAATCCCAGCTTCGGAAATTGAAGATATTGCCATAAGCAGCACCAGAATTCGCAAAGCGCTGATGACCGGAGAACTAGAAATAGCTAACCAGCTACTTGGGCATAACTATGCCATTGAAGGGGTTGTGGTGCATGGCAGAAAATTGGGCAGGCAATTGGGTTATCCTACTGCGAATATTAGGACATCAGAACCATTTAAATTGATTCCCTTGGAAGGTGTTTATGCAGCCTTTTGCAAAATTGGCAACGAAAAATTCAAAGGGGCATTAAATATTGGGCACAACCCAACCATTGATGGCAAAGGGTTTAGTATTGAAATATACCTTTTCGATTTCGACAAAGACATTTACGACCAAACTTTAGAACTAGAATTGGTACAGTTTTTGCGTCTAGAAAAGCGATTTGAAAGTCACCAAGAACTTACCGCACAAATTGACAAAGACGTCCAAGCAGCAAAAGCAATTTTCGCTTCTATTTAAGCTTATTTGTTTCTTAGGGGTAATATTCTTCAGTGCGCATTTGCAGTCTGCACTTGCACTTAGCAATGATTACACTTTAGGCATCGAAAACTTCCACGACAGCGATGGATTTGCTGTAAATGAAGATTTTACCCATCCTACATTTATACCCGGAATCGCGCCTTATTTTGATATTTATTGCAACTGGGATACCCTGAATTTAGATCCTTATAATTTTGATTTTAAAAGTTTGGGGGGGTCATTGCAACTCCCTGTATTGGAAAGCGACTGCGGATTTATGTTGCCTGTTACCGGAGCCATTACCAGTTGTTTTGGCTACCGTTGGGGCCGCCCGCATGCTGGAGTTGACTTAAACTTAAAAAACGGTGATACGGTTAATGCTGCATTTGACGGAGTGGTAAGAATGAGTCGCTGGTATTATGGATACGGAAATTGCGTGGTCATTCGCCACCACAACGGACTCGAAACACTTTATGGCCACCTAAGCAGGCGTATAGTTGAACCCGGCGATTTGGTAAATGCAGGTCAAATTATAGGATTGGGTGGCAGCACAGGGTACAGCACCGGTCCGCACTTGCACTTTGAAACCCGTTTTATGGGCAAAGCTTTTAACCCACAAACTTTAATCGATTTTAAAACCGATTCTTTACTTATGGACACTTTGGTATTTGATACCAATTCTTTTGCCCCGCCAAAACCCATTTATTATAAGCCTGCTTATCGCAGTTATAAAGGTTATAGCAATTACGGCAAACCTCAAACTTATGCGCGCAAAAGTACTGCCTATAAAAAGAAGTAATCCTTCCTTTTCTAAAATTCCATAGGTACTTCGATCAATAAGATTTCTGCGTCGGTAGTTACTGAAATATCTATTTTTTCAATCTCCCACAAACCCAAGGCATCACGGGTATTTAATTCCATTCCTTCTATATCCACTTTTCCGCTAAGCAAAAAAGCATAGACTCCATTCCCTTCGGTATGCAACCTATAAGTAAGAGATTTACCTTTGTCTAATTTAGACCTAGAAAACCACGCGTTCTGGTTGATTTCAACCCCTTCCCCATCATTGGGTGACACCAAGGTTTGCCATTGATTCAATTGACCTAGTTGATCGAAATTGCGTTGGCCATAAGAAGGTACAAGTCCCGTTTTATTGGGAAAAATCCAAACCTGCAAAAACTTTACTTCCTCTGTTTGGCTATGGTTAAACTCTGAATGCTCTACCCCAGTTCCAGCAGACATAATTTGTACATCGCCTTTGGCCACTAAGCCGCGGCTTCCCATACTATCTTCATGTTCAAGGGTTCCACCCAGCGGTATACTTACAATTTCCATGTCGTTATGCGGGTGTCTCCCAAAACCCATTCCGGGAGCAACCGTGTCATCATTCAAAACCCGCAATGCCCCGAAATGCATATTTCCCGGATTGTAATATTGACCAAAACTAAAACTATGGAAACTATCAAGCCAACTGAATTGGTTGTGGCCTCGGTCTTTTGCCAAATGCAATATGGTTTTCATACATTTGTTTGACCAAATATTGTGCCTTTTTAAAAACCCGAACAGGTCTTCCAAAATGGCATCTTTATTGAGACAATGCTGCTGTTACTGGAGAAAGACAAGGCAATTGCTATTTTTCTCAAATAATTCTCTATTTTGCAAGCATGAAAGAATACATAACCGGCATTGGAGGCATATTATTTAAGTGCAAAGACAAATCAAAAACAACCAAATGGTACAGCGAAAATTTGGGCTTAAAATCTGAAAGCTGGGGTGCCGTTTTTCACTGGCGCGAATTTGCAAATTCTACAATTGAGGGAAGCACCAGTTGGGGACCATTCGACAATGAAACTGACTATTTTGGACCAAGTGGACAAGAATTTATGTTAAACTACAGGGTGCAGAACATGAATGAATTGCTTCAAAAATTGCAAGCAGATGGGATTCCTGTGGTCAAAATTTCAGAAACTGCAGAATATGGTAAATTTGCTTGGGTTGATGATGTTGATGGACGCAGAATAGAATTGTGGGAACCCATAGATTCTGCTTTGTAACTAAAGGTCAATTCTTAAAGGAATTCCCGCATTGGTTTCAACCAATAATCCTTTTACACCAGCACCAGCCGCGGCATCCATATCGCGTTGCTTGTCGCCAATCATGACGCAATTTTCAGGTTTCAATTGAAAATGGTGTAAGGCTTTTTCAACCATCAAACTTCCCGGTTTTCGGCATAGGCATTTGCCTGTAAATTCTGGGTAATGGGTGCAAAAATAAAAAGCGTCAATGCTAAAACCGCGCAAAACGCATTCCCCTTGCAAGTATTGGTGCATGGCATAAACATCAGATTCCGTAAACAAGCCTTTTGCCATCCCACCTTGGTTGGTAATAACGATTAACCCATAACCCAAATCATAAAAGTTTTTCAATCTTTCTAGGGTGTTTGGCAATATATCAAACTCCTCAACACTGCATGTATAATTGCCAGGATCTGCATTGATTACCCCGTCTCTATCGAGAAAAATAGCTTTTTCGAATTTTCTTTCTGACATTTTCTGCGAAATAAAGTATTTTTGCCCACCAAACAAGTGAGTAAGAACATTGTTATAATCCCTACCTACAATGAAATCGAGAATATCGAGTCAATGGTAAACAAGGTAATGAGCCTTGAGCCTACGATAGACTTGCTTGTAGTGGATGACAATTCGCCGGATGGTACAGCGGCAATCGTAGAAAAACTACAATTAACTTATCCCAATAGATTGCACATATTAAAAAGAGCAGGAAAAAATGGATTGGGGACAGCATATATTGCCGGTTTTGAGTGGTGTTTGTCTAAAGATTACGAATGCATTTGCGAAATGGACTGTGATTTTTCTCACAATCCCAATGATTTGGCACGGTTGGTAAAAGCTTGCGAAGATGGTGCAGATGTTTGTGTGGGTTCGCGTTACGTAGGTGGTGTGGTAAATGTGGTTAACTGGCCTATGAGTAGGGTACTTTTAAGTTACTATGCCAGCAAATATGTACGCATTATAACTGGGTTAAAAGTGGCCGATTCTACCGCAGGCTTTGTTTGTTATCGCCGCAAGGTGTTAGAAAATTGCGGAATTGATAAAATTCGCTTTAAGGGTTATGCATTCCAGATTGAAATGAAATTCAGGGCTGTGCAAAAAGGTTTTAAATTGGTGGAAGTGCCCATTATTTTCACAGATCGCACGGCAGGCACCAGTAAAATGAGCAGTAACATTATCCGGGAAGCCTTATTTGGGGTAATAGAATTGCGCTGGAAATCCTTAATTGGCAAGATATAATTTCCTTATTGACACTATTTTTACATTAAATTAATGTGCAATTTTTCAAAGAATGCCGTAAATTTGTGTATGTCAATTCCTTCTGAAGAAAACATGCAGTCCGCACTCCAAACTTTTAACAAATTATTCGCCATACACTTTTCAGGCTTTGAAGACGTCATTCACAATTTAGAAAATCCAAGCAAAAAGAACATACATACTTTTCGCGTTTGGATAAAATTTTTCAGAAACAACCTTAGAATTTCCGAATCTTTAATAAACGACAATTTTAAATCCAAAAACATCTATAAGCAAATCCGTCAGGTTTACAAAAATGCGGGTAAGATGAGAAAATACATGATTTTTGAAAAAATAACAGAAGCCCTAGAAATTGAAAAAAAACTCAAAAAAACAATTTTTTCGAAAATAAAAAAACAACAATTAAAATTAGTCAAAAAATTGGATAAAACCCTATTAGAATTTCATCCTAAATTATTTATTAAATCGACGGATAAATTGCTACTAAAAATAGATGATGATCATCCCAAAATACAGAAAGAAAGAATTAATAAACACTTGCTTTACCTAGAAAAATCTATCATTGAAAATTCCATAGGTGCAGAAACCAACACACATGTTCATGCTTTGCGAAAAGACCTAAAAAGCATACTTTATACCCAACGCATTATAGCGGCTATGCAGATAGAAAAGCCCGGATCTGAAAACAAACAAATTCCGTTGAAAATGCTAGAAATAAAATTAGGTATTCACAATGATTTATCAGAATATCTATCTTTTATGCACGAATTTGAAGATACCAAAAACAACAAGGGATTGCCTCTTCTCATCAAGTGTATGAACGAGCATGTAACGCACAGCAAATCAAATTTAATTGCTGAACTTCAGAATATTAAATTTTGATTATTGTTCGTGCCTAGCACCAGCCGTTACTTTAAACAAATGCAAAATATACGGAAACAAGGCATCCATGGTTTCTTCTGCACCCCTAGTACTTCCAGGCAAAGTTAGTATCAAAGTATTTTTTCGGTAACCGGCTATGCCCCTAGACACCATGGCCCAAGGCATTCGTTCTTGGCCGTAACTGCGCGCAGCTTCCATAATCCCAGGCACTTCTCTATCCAACAAGGGCTGTATGGTTTCTGGGGTAATATCCCTTGGCGAAAGTCCAGTGCCTCCTGTAAAAATAAGAATATCTATCTTGGGATTACAAATTTCTAAGGTTTTCTGTTCTATCATTCTGGGTTCATCTGCAATCACTCCATATTCTGAAATCACGATTCCATATTTCTGCAATTTTTCCATAATTGCTTTCCCTGCTTTGTCTTCCTTTTTACCGGCTGCAATTGTATCCGAGCATACCAAAACTGCTGCATGGATTGCCCTTTTAGGGATATCTGTAAAATCGGACTTTCCCCCCTTTTTATGAACGAGTTTGATATTGGAAATTTCTATTCCTTTGTCTATGGGTTTTAACATGTCGTACATGGTTAAGGCCGCTACCGAGGCGCCATGCATTGCTTCCACTTCCACACCCGTTCTGTAAATCGTTTTTACTTCTACATGGATTTGGATTTCGAGACCCACCAATTCTGAACGGATTGCGCAGCTTTCAACAGGCAAAGGATGACAATCAGGGATAACGTTGGAAGTATTTTTAACCGCCAACAATCCAGCCGCACGTGCAAACTCAAAAACATTGCCTTTGGGAACGCGGTTTTCTGCAATGGCATCCGCTGTTTCTTGAAGACTGAGCTTTACAGTTGCCATGGCAATGGCTGTGCGCAATGTTTTTATTTTGGCGGTGATATCATTCATCGCTGCGAAGTTCAGAAATAATCGTGCATTTCCCAATATTCTTTATCCCCCGTATTGTCTCAAACCAAGGCCGTGCAAATCCATTTTTACGATATAATTGCAGAATGAAAAATACAAGTACTTGCTTTTTTTGGGAATATTCATTACTGCACTTCTTTGGTTTTTGCAAAAAATGCAATTTTCATTTTTATCGGTCGCGCTTTTAGCAAGAAACCCTTAACCCTGCTTTGGATTGTTTGGGTTTTTGCTTTTCTTCATGAAATCACCAAAATCCAAAATGCGTTTCCATAATTCTGTCTTTAGCAACCCATCTAATTTTGAACTTCAACAAACAATCCAGAAACAAAAACCTATGATAAGTTACATTCCACTTTTTATTGCCGCACTTTTGTTCCTTGTAGCCATTGAATGGTTCGTCAGTTACAAGCGCGGCGATCAAAATTACAGTTTGGGCAA
>Ga0105048_10003319_pt1 | contig 26373 bp, 25 predicted proteins | sample MAT05_FD_78382 | JGI IMG/M metagenome (GOLD analysis project Ga0105048, IMG submission 78382) | Freshwater microbial communities from Lake Fryxell liftoff mats and glacier meltwater in Antarctica - MAT-05 | ecosystem: Environmental > Aquatic > Freshwater > Ice > Liftoff microbial mat | place...
GACCGCCTCGACGATGGTGAGGTTGTTCGGATACGTGCGGGCGCCGTTTTCGACGAGACCGTTGAGAAACAGCTGGGTCTTGTCGTCGCCGAGCTCGATCCGCAGGAAGCTGATGAAGTCCTGAAACGAGGCGTTGGTCGGGGCAACACCGACCTTGCCGGCGAACTCGGGATCGGCGAGATCCAGCACCGATGCGGGCAGCGTGTCCTCCGGAGTGCGCTCTGGGTCGTACACCAGAACGCGCACCCGCCCGGAGATTCCGACCCAATCGCCCTCGCTGCTGCGGTACTGCGGTTCGACCTGGTCGAGGATTTCGCTCGGCAAGGCTTGAAACGAGCCGAGGTCGTCGAGGAATCCGAGCGAGCCGGGCGCTTGGGAGAAGAACAGGTCGGCGGGTGAGTTGTCGCCCTCTTGCTCAATCTGACGGGCGAGGTCGGCCGAGTCGCTGTAGAGCACCTCGACGTCGATACCGCTCTCGTCCTCGAACTGGTCGATCAACGGCTTGACGAGTTCTTCGCTGCGGCCGGAGTAGATCGTGAGGCTCTTGGCGCTGCCGTCGTCGTCGCTGCACGACGTCGCCAGCAACGATGCCACGACCGCGACGCCGACTCCGACCATGCCAAACGATGAACGGGCGGAGGAATAAGGTCGAGGTGAAAGCATAGGGGCACGGTATCTCGTGTGTGAGGTATACCGAACATCGCACCTCGTCTCGATCGATGCGTGTGTCCGCCGCTCAGTCGGTCCCGATGGCCTGGCGCGTTGCTGTGACGAGACCCGTGAGCGGTTGGTCCTGGAGCGACCTGACGAGCGCGTTGCGCTGGTCGCCACCGATGAGGTCGCCGGTCGGGTCCTGCGCAGGCGTCAGGAAGCGACCCTGGGAGTTGATCACGAGAAACACTGGCAGCTCGGCATCATCGAGCCGGTCGAGGAACCAGATCCCATGGTCGCCGACCGCGCTGGGCGACACACCGTTGACGATCAGCGGCGTGCCGTCTGGCAACGTGGCCTCCTCCTCGATCACGATCGTGGCCTCGCTCCCGTTCGCGTCACCGCCGTTCGCATCACCGCCGTTCGCATCACCGCCGATCACCTCGTCGACATCGATCGTGACGAGACGGCTGATCACGCCGCCGCTGGCCGGATCACCGACGAGGCGGCCCGGCTCCGTGGCGACCACGGTGCCGACCACGATCACATCGCTGGCCGCCACCATCTCGGCCAGCGAGGTGAAGTCGTAGATCGAGGCGGCTTCGACCTCGATCGGGGCCGGCATCGTCGCTGGTCCCGGAGCGCTGGCCTCGTCGCGTGTGACGACGAGTCCGACCACGAGCGCGACCGCGAGCGTCGCTGCGAACGCGAGCGGCACCAACCAGCGTGGCGGGCGGCGACGGCCCGGCTGGTTCGACCTGCGGCCTGGCTCGTCGTCAGCTGTCGCCATCGGCGTCGCCGAACGTCAGTGTGACGCCGAGCTGGCTGGCGATCTCGGCCCGCAATGTGACCTGGACCGCCTTCAGCGCTTCGTAGGCAGCGTGGGCAGGCGCTGGATCGGTGGCATCCGCGAGCGGATCGTTCAGCATCTCCAGCGTGGTCAACGCGGCAGCGAGTTGGTCGTCCATCGTCGTCACCGTCGATGCAGAGATCGCGGCGACGATGTCGCCGATACCGACGCCAGCCGCGCCGTCGAGTGATGCACCGGCGAACACCGTCTGGATGCCGGCAACGACATCAAGAGCGTCTTGCTTGGCGCGACGGGCGAGGCCGGCATCGATCTCTTCCGGCACGGGCGTACCGGTGACGTCGCCACTGGCCCGCCCGATACGCGCGTCGGCGACGTCGGCAGTTGCGAAGACCATGCTGTTGATCAGATCCTCGAGCGCTTCGTGCTCGGTTGCATACATGCCACCCTGACCCGGATTCGTCAACTGTTCGGCGAACGGTTGCTCGCCGTCGATCCCGACCGTCCAACCGTCGAGCACAGCATCGCTTGCATCGGCGACGAGTCGGCTGGCGGCCACGAGGTAGCTGCAGGACTGGGTGCTGAGCGGGTCGGGGTTGAACAGCACGTGTTCGATCCCGCCGAGTCCACGCTGATCGGAGCCGAGCGCAGCGATCGAATCCTCGGTGAGTGGCTCGGTGAGTGGCTCGGTGCCGGCGACGAGTTTGTCGATCTTGGATGTGTCGATCGGGAAGTCGATCGTCGACATGGTTCGCAGCGTGGTGGCAGGACCGAACCTGAACGCCCGGGTCAGCAGCCACGATGTACGCGCTGCCGACCACGACTCCTGGGCGGAGCTCAGCAGCGCAGCATCGGCGGGGGTGGCACACAGCGCCTCGATCGCGGTCCGCATCGATGCGGCGTCGTCGCTCATGTCTTGATAGCCGGGAACCATCACATCGTTCGTGAGCGCCGTGACCACCGATTGGCGGAGGTCGCCGGAATCGACATCGGAGCCCTCGGTGGAACCAGCCGCGTCAGCGGTGCTCGTGGTCGAGTTGGAGCCGCCGCCGGCATCACTGCTGCAGCCGACCGCGGCGACGGCAAGCAACGCCACCGTGGCTGCGCCGAGGAGGGAGCGGCTGGAAAGAGAACGGCCGGAAAAAGCATGGATGGAGCGGGACGACATGGATCTCCTTGGGATGATGGCTCGCACTACAACGACTCCAGGAACGCGATCAGTGCGTCGCGCTGATCGACGGGCAGGGCCACGAAGGCCGCTTGCGCCGCGACGCCTTCGCCGCCGTGCCACAGAATGGCCTCGGTGAGATTGCGGGCGCGACCATCGTGCAGGAACCGGGTGTGGCCGTTGACCGTTTCGACCATCCCGATGCCCCACAGCGGGGGGGTCTTCCATTCCGTCCCGCTGGCATCGAAGTCGGGGCGATCATCGGCCAAGCCGTCGCCCATGTCGTGCAGCAGCAGGTCGGTGTAGGGGTGGATGGTCTGGTCGGCGAGCGCCTCGATCTCGGACTCGCCGGTCTCCACGGTGGGGGTGTGACACGACGCGCAACCCAGTTGGGTGACGAGCGCTTCGCCCTCGTCGGTGATCGGGTCACCGACATCGCGTCGAGCGGGCACGGCGAGGGTGCGGGTGTAGAACGTCACCCGCTGCAGCTTGTTGTCGTCGAGTTCCGGGTCGCCACCGGTGACTGCAGCGAGGCACTCGGCTTGTGCCTCCGTGCAGTTCTGATCCGGGTGCAGCGAGGACGTGATGCCGACATCGCCCAAGAACGCGTCGGCGGTCTGGGCTTCGACGGTCGGGGCGTTGGCCTTCCAGCCGAACCGGCCGAGCACGGTGCCGCCATCGGCGGTGGGCAGCATGTTCGGGCGGCCGGAGATGCCATCGCCATCGGAGTCGCCCGGATCCGAGGCATCCAGGATCGTGTCGGCCGAGATTGCTTCGAGCAGACCGGAGCCGAACACCGCTGGGGCGACGCGGGGCGAAATCATGATGTCGTCGGGCACGGGGCCGTAGGCGAGATCGGCGATCGAATAGGTGGGCGACAGCAACGAGAACGGGGTGCCATCGGCGAAGGCGCCAGGGATCTCGGTGGTGGTGATCACGATCGTGCCCTCGGCCGGGACATCGAGATTGGACCGGTCCTGGAGTTGGTTGCCGTAGTTCCCGAGCGGTATCGGGTCGCCGTCGGGGCCGGGGATCGACAGCCGAAGCAGCAACCCACGCGTGGGGTCATCGGCATCGACGGGCGGCTCGCCGCGGCCGTCTTTGAAGTGGCAGGACGAACACGACTGGGCATTGAGCAACGGCCCGAGGCCGTCGCGGCCGTCTGTGGATGCCGGGGCGGTGACCCAGTTCTCGTTGAAGAAGCTGTTGCCCACCGCGAACGCGCGACGCTCGATGCGGGTGAGCGTCGGAATGCCCTGCGCGAATGCGTCGGAGGAATCGTTGAACACGGTGCCGGTGCCGCCGGACAACTGCCGATCGACCAAGGTCACCGGGACGTCGGTCGATGTCGGCCCGGACGCGTCGTCACCGCCACCTGAACAGGCGGCGGCGATGGCGACGAAGACGACCAGGGCTACTACGTACCGACGCACCTCAGACTTCGAGGCTGATCGTGATTCCGAGCGAGTCCGCTGCGGCAGCGATGAGGTCGCCTTGATCCTCGATCGATTCGAGTGCGGCGAGGAACGCATCGTTGGCTGGATCGCCCTCGGGAGCCTGGATCATGGTTTCGAACGTAGCCGGGAACGCATCGACCAGAGCCAAGGACTCATCGAGCTTGGCGGTCAGTTCGGCATCGAGTTCGGGGCTGACCGCGGCGACGAGCGAGCTGAGGCTGGGGCCGTCGACACCCGGATAGTCGGCGAGGTACACCATCCGGATCCCGGCATCGTTGTTGCGAATGTCGGCGTTGGTGTTGTCGCTGAAGCAAGAGTGCTCGTCCTCTTGGTCCTTGGTCTCGAACGCAACGGCCATCCGCTCGCCGGCGAGTTCGCCCGACGACAGGGCGCCGATGCCACGGAAGATGAGGCCGAGCGAGGTGAACGGATCGGCGAGGAACTCGGTGCGGTAGGCGCCGGTCTCCGGCGACCACTGATCGCCGACGAACTGCAGGTCTTGGATCAACAGATCGGTCAACAGGGTGAGGTACTGGCCGCGACGCTCGGCGTTGTCGGCCGTGGTGTAGTCGGTGACCGGGCGGTTACCGGGTCCGGTGGGGTCGAGGTCCTGGCCCCAGAGCAAGAACTCGATCGCGTGCCAACCAGTGGAGATGTTGGTCTCGCCACCTTCTTCGTTGGCGCCGACGAGCAGGTCGGTGTTGATCTCGGAAAAATCGGTCGGGTTGTTGATGATGCCGGCGGTGGCGGCGCCCTCGACGTAGTCGATGTACGCCTCGTCGAGCGGCCAGGAATTGATCTGACCCTCGGGTCCGTCTTCGGGCGAATCGATCGGCCCGTCGTAGAGGCGGAACGCCTCGGTGAGACCGTAGTCGTCACGAGCATCGAGCCACTGCTGCTTGGCCGCAGCCAGGGTGTCGGTGGTGGGATCTGCGATGAACCCATCGATCGCCGTCTTCAGTTCTTGCGCCGATGCAATGGATGCGTCGTAGTTCGCGGTGACCAGATCGGCGTAGGTGGTGACGACCGCGAGCATCTCCTCCTCGGTCGGACCCGCGGCGGTCGTCGTCGTCTCGGTTGCGTCGGACGTGACCACAACGGTGGTTTCGCTCGCGCCGGCCGACGTCGGCGAGCTGTCCGTATCGTCGGATGAACAGGCTGCGAATGTCAGCATGCTGAGAGCGAGCAGGGAGGCAGTGGTCCGGCGATGACGCATTCGACGAATATAACCCGCACCACGCCGATCTTGTTAGGTCGACTTACCAAATTTCGGATGCGCGCCCTTTCGTCCTCCATGCGGGAACCGGTCAACGGCAGTTCGTTGGCGATGTTGCGCATCGTGTTCGGCGCGATCGGCGTCCTCAGCATGGTCCGGATCCTGCTCAACGGTTGGGTGCGCACGTTGTACGCCGGTCCGGCGCATCACTTCACGTATCCGTCTCTCGGTTGGGTGCGACCGCCTTCGGTCGGCGGGATGTACGTGCTCGTGTGCGTTGTCGGCGTGGCGGCGGCGTGCATCGCGATCGGCTGGCGGTTCCGGGTCGCAATGGCCGTGTTCTGGATCGGCTTCGCCTGGATCGAGTTCATCGACATCACCACCTACCTCAACCATTACTGGTTCGTCACCCTCGCTGGGACGCTGATGCTGTTCGCCCCGATGACGAACGAACTCGCGCCCGGAGCGTCGCGGCAGCCGGTCTCGCGCGGCTGGATCTGGTTGTTCCGCAGCCAGATTGCGGCGGTCTACTGCTTTGCCGGTCTCGCCAAGTTGCACGGCGATTGGCTGCTGCATGCGCTACCTCTGCGGCTGTGGTTGCCGACCCGCAGCGATGTGCCGATCATTGGTTCGATCCTCGACGAGCGTTGGGCAGCGTTTGCGTTCAGCTGGGCCGGCGCTGCGTTCGACTGCACCATTGTTGGGTTCCTGTTGTGGCGACGCACTCGGCTCGTGGCGTGGGTGGTCGTGATTGGATTCCACGTCGCGACGTGGCGGCTGTTCTCGATCGGGGTGTTCCCGTGGCTGATGATCGGCGCGACCACGTTGTTCTTCGATCCGTCGTGGCCCCGCGACCTCGCCCACCGCGTGTCCCGACGCCTGGGGCGTGCGGTGACACAGATCCCGGCGGGGACGGCACCGCGTCGGTTCGTCGTGCCGCTCGCGCTCGCGTGGGTGGGCCTGCAGGTATTGATCCCGCTGCGCCACCTTGCGATCGACGGTGACTACCGCTGGACCGGCGAGGGCTACCGCTACTCCTGGAACGTGCTGCTCACCGAGCGCGGCGGTTCGGTGGAGTTCCGGGTGACCGACCCGGTCACCCGGGCGACCTCGATCACCGACGCAGCCGACCTCTACACGCCGCTGCAGTGGAAGCAGATGTCGACCGACCCGGAACTGATCCGTCAGGCCGCCCATCTGCTCGGTCGTCTCCACACGGTCGATGGCGAGCGGGCCGAGGTTCGCGTCGACGCGTTCGTGTCGCTCAACGGCCGCCGAGCGACCCGCATCATCGACCCCACCGTCGACCTCGCCGACCAACCGTGGCGGTTCGGCCATCAACCGTGGATCCTGCCAGCACCGACCGAACCCGCCCCCTGAAATCAGGTGGCCGCAGGGTAGGCCATCGTGGCCGGGCCGCAGTACTCGATCGCGATCGGATCGCCGACACGGACGGTTGTCGAAGTCGCCCGGACCCGGATCGACCGGCCATTCGTGAGCCTCGCGACCACCACGGTGTCGTGACCGTAGTACTCGACGAACTCGACGACCGCTTCGTGACCGGCAGCGATGTGCAGATGCTCCGGTCGCACCAGCACCTCGACCGCACCACGGACCGGTTGGTGCAGCGACACCGGCCCGAACGGCGTTGCAACCACCGAACCGTCGGCCGTCGCATCGATCAGATTCGCTTCGCCGACGAACGCGGCGACCCAACCGTTCACCGGCCGCTCGTACAGTTCGGTCGCCGCGCAAGCCTGCTCGACCAGCCCGTCGCGCATGACGACCACCTGATCGCCGAGCACGAAGGCCTCCTGCTGATCGTGGGTCACGAAGACCGAGGTCACCCCCGCCTCGGTGAGCAGCGTGTGCACCTCGTTGCGAACCCGCACCCGCAGGGAAACGTCGAGGTTCGAGAACGGCTCGTCGAGCAACAGCACCTCCGGTTTCGGAGCGAGGGCGCGAGCGAGCGCGACCCGCTGCTGCTGGCCCCCGGACAGCGTTCCCGGCGACCGATCGGCGAAACCGTCGAGGCCGACCATGTCGAGCACTTCGCCGACGCGACGCTTCGATGTGTCGCCACGATCGAGACCGAACGCGACGTTCTGGGCGACAGTGAGGTGCGGGAACAGCGCCCAATCCTGGAACACCATGCCGATCCGTCGTTTCTCAGGCCGCACGAACACTGCGTCGCCGGTGAGCACCCGGCCGTCGAGGGTGATCCGGCCGCCGTTGGCGAGTTCGAGCCCTGCGATCACCCGCAACAGGGTGGTCTTGCCGGAACCGCTCGGGCCGAGCAGGGCACACATCGACCCAGCGGGCACATCGATGCTGACGCCGCGCAACACCTCGACCGCGTCGAAACGCTTCTCGATCCGCTCGATCTGCAGATGGCCGACGGGGGTGGTGGCTGGCTGCGACACGGCACGAAGCGTAGGGGTCGCGCCGGCGAACGCGCCGTCCGAAATCCGCCGCCGTCTCGCATCGCCACCCGCCACACTGTCCGGATGCGTTCCGCCGCCGTCAACGAATCCGACGTCCATTTCGGCCCGACCGAATGGGGGATGTCCGGCCTGATCGCACTGATCTGGGGCAGTTCGTTCCTGTGGATCGCGATCGCGATCGACCACGTCGACGTCGGTGTCGTGCCGCTCGCGCGGTGTCTGTTCGGTGCCGCTGCGCTGGGCGTCTTCGCCAAGGCCAGACGCCGGATCGATCGCGAGGACTGGGCTCGGTTCGTGTTTCTCGGACTGTGCTGGATGGGCGTGCCGTTCCTGCTCTATCCCATTGCTGAGCAGACCGTGAACACCTCGATCACGGGGATGATCAACGGCGGCATCCCGATCGCCACAGCCATCGTGACCGCGCTGTTCACCCGGGTGATGCCGAGCCCGGTGCGGATCCTGGCGGTGTTGATCGGAGGGATCGGGATCACGATGATCTCGTTGTCGTCGGTCGGTGACGACAAGGGTGCCGACACCAAGGGCGTCGTGCTGTTGTTGATCGCGATCATGTGTTACGCGGTCGCCGCGAACGTCGCTCGACCAATGCAAGCCAAGTACGGAGCATTGCCGACGATGCTGTGGATCGAGATCTTCGGGGTGTTGTGGTCACTGCCGCTCGGGCTGCGCGGGCTCGGCAACAGCGACTTCACGTGGCCCGCCATCGGCGCGCTGATCGCGCTCGGCGCGGTCGGGACCGGCGTCGCATTCGCGTTCTACGGCGTACTGTTGCACCGTGCCGGGCCGGTGCGGGGCATGATCGGCATCTTCTTCACCCCGATCGTGGGGATGATCCTCGGCGTGACGTTCCGCAACGACGATCTGCACGTGCTCGCCATCGTCGGGATGGCGATCGTGATCGTCGGGGCGATGCTCACCAGTCGCCCGGAACCGAACCGCTCCCCCATCGTCGAGACCCCGTGATCGACCGGGGATGATGGGCCGGTGCTGCTGGGATTCGAATGGTAGCGTCCTCCCATGGAAGCAACCGTTGACAACGTCGGTCGACTCGTCGTACCGAAATCGATCCGTGACGCGCTCGGACTATCGGCTGGATCAAAGGTCGATATCAGCCTGTACGGCTCAGGAATCTTTGTCGTGCCTATTGGCCGCACGGCTCGTCTCGTTGCCGAAGACGACCGACTGGTTGCCGAGTCGGAGACGAATGTCACCGACGAGGACATCTTCGGTCTCCTCGAGTCGATCCGTCGGTGACACGGGTCGCACTCGACACCAGCGCTGCGGTGCCGCTGCTTCTGAAAGGCCATCACGACCACGATCGGCTGCGAGTGGCGGTCGGCGGACTTCAGATTTCCCTGACGGGCCATTCGCTGGCAGAGACCTATTCCGTCCTCACGAGGCTGCCGGGTGACGCTCGCGTCGGGCCCTCCGATGCTGCGCGACTTCTGTCGGCGGGATTCCTGCCGGCGCTGCTCATCGACGCAACGGTTGCAGCGAACCTCCCGACGCTGCTTGCAACCGCAGGCATCTCCGGCGGAGCCGTGTATGACGCGCTGGTCGGGCTCGCAATTGTCGGGACCGGAGCAACCCTGCTCACGCGCGACCAACGAGCGGCGTCCACCTACGCAGCCCTTGGCATAGCGTTCGACTTCGTGTAGCCGACATCGTGTAGCCGACATCATGGAGCCGACTTCGGGCCAAACAGGCGCTCAGATCTCGACCTGTGAACCGACCTCGAAGATGCGGTCGTTCGGCAGCTTGAAGAACCGGCTGGCGCTGTCGGCGCCACGGTTGAGGATCACGAACAACTGCTCGCGAGGTCCCCACATGCCCGGCACCTTGCCGGCGATGATCGACTCGTGGCCGATGAAGAACGTCGCATCCGCCACGTCGAAATCGAGGCCGCGGACCGTGATCGCACTCAGCGCAGTGATGACATCCGGCTCCTCCATGAACCCGAACTTGAGCAGCACCTGGTAGACGCCCGGCTCGACCTTGGTGACCTCGTGGCGGTGGGCGGGATCTGCGCGGGGCACCTCGACGGTCTGAACCGAGACGATCAACGTGGTCTTGTGGAGCACCTTGTTGTGGCGCAGGTTGTTGACGAGCGCAGGAGGCGCCTTGCCGAGATCCTTGAACATGAACACTGCGCTGCCGGGTACGCGGACGACCTCGTTGTACTCGTTGAGCACGTCGGTGATGTCGCGCTCACCACGATGAATGCGCGCCGCGACCAATTCGCGGCCCTTCCGCCAAGTGCTCATCTGGATCACCAGTCCGAATGCGATCAGCAGCGGGAACCAGCCGCCCGCAGGGATCTTGGGGATGTTCGCGCCGAGGAAAGCCAAGTCGACGAGCATGATCGGGCCACAGACCGCAAGCGCCTTGGCCCGCGACCAGCGCCACCGGTAGACGCACAGCACATAGAACAGCACCGTCGTGATCGCCATCGTCGTTGTGACGGCTATCCCGTAGGCGGCTGCGAGGTTGCTGCTCGTGCGGAACGCGAGAACGAGGCCGATGCAGCCGACCATCAGCGCCCAATTCACGAGTGGCACGTATACCTGGCCGCGATGGGCCGACGACGTGTGCAGGATCTTGACGCGAGGGAGGTAGTCGAGTTGCACCGCCTGCACAGTGAGTGAATACGCACCGCTGATCAACGCCTGTGAGGCAATGACCGCCGCCATCGTCGCCAGGATCACGAGCGGGATGCTGGCCCATTCCGGCGCCATCTCGTAGAACAGGTTCTTGAGCTCGATCTCTGGATCGCGAAGGATCATCGCGGCCTGACCGAAGTAGTTGAGCAACAGGCACGGCATCACCAGCCCGTACCACGTGAGCAGGATCGGGCGGCGCCCGAAGTGACCCATGTCGGCGTACAGCGCCTCGCCACCGGTGACCACGAGGAAGATCGAGCCCATCGTCAGGAACGCATTGCCCGGGTCGAACTGGAACCACTCGATTGCGTATGTCGGGCTGATGGCCTTGAACACAGACGGCATATGTCGAATCTGACTGATGCCGAGAATCGCCAGGACGGAGAACCAAACGACCATGATTGGTCCAAAGACCCGCCCGATGCCACCGGTACCGCGACGCTGGACGAGGAACAACACCACCAGGATCGCGATAGCGATCGGAATGACCAGGTCGGTGAAGCCCTCGTTGACTCGATTGAGACCCTCGACCGCACTCAACACCGAGATCGCCGGGGTGATCAGGCCGTCGCCGTAGAGCAGCGCCGTGCCGAACACGCCGAGGGTCACGATCACCGCCGCCTTCTGGGTCATCTTGCCCCTGGGCATGATCATCGCGGTCAGCGCAAGGATGCCGCCCTCGCCCCGGTTGTCGGCCCGCATCACGAACAGCAGGTACTTGATCGAGATGATGACGATCAACGACCAGAACACGACCGAGGCGACACCGAGCGCGTTGACCGGGTTGGCGGTGTCGAGGTGGTGGTGCTCGAACGACTCCCGGAACGCGTACAGGGGGCTGGTGCCGATGTCGCCGTAGACGATGCCGAGCGCACCGAGTGCGAGTGCGCCCATTCCGGCCGCGCGCCCTGAGCCGCCGTGTCCGTCGTTTGCTGAATGGCCCGAGTCTGCGGGTGCTCCGTGACTCGACGCGTCAGCGGCTTGACCGGAACGGTCGGCGCCGGTTGCCACTTCGGCCGAGCCACTGGTGGGGGCTGCGGTCGGTGGCGTCGGCGGGACCGCAGCGGGTTCGGTGTCGTCAGCCATGGCGGGTCAGAAACTAGCCGTCTCGGCGGCCTTCGACACGCCTGCGGGAGAACTATCTGCAGCGAACTCGATCACCGTGAACGCGCCCAGCCCGGTCGGATCACACAGTGCCTCCGCCTCACGGACCCGACTACGCATCGCCATGGCGGCAACCGTCGGGCGGGCGGCGTGTTCGTCCCAGACTCGACGGCCCTGCTCGACGAGCTCATCGATGCCCCACCGTTGCAGGAACTGGCTCTGGCTGCGCAATGCATCCGGGTCGCCGACGGCGGCGAAGAGCTGGTCGAGCGCGACCTCGGTGGTGATGTCCTGGCTGCCCGGCTCGCGCAGGTAGTGGACACCGCGCTCGTGGGCCCGGTACGTGCGCAGCCAGTCCCGCCACGGGCGCATCGCCAAGTCGACCGTTGTCGCCGAGGTGTAGTCGATCAGCAGCAGCCGTCCGCTGACGATGGTGTCGAACGCTTCGCGAGCCCACTCCCCTGCTCGCTGTTGGATCGGCATCCGGGCGCCGTGCGGTGCGCCGACCGGCAGCCGCAGGTGTGCGAGGTCGTCGAGATCGGCGACATCTCGCAGGACCTCTGCAAAGGTGCCGTCGCGCTGCTCGACGACATGGGCTTCGCGCCAGCCGCCGTCCATCACGAACAGCCGGAACGCGAGGTTGTCGAGCAGCTCGTTGGCGATCACGACACCCGTGATTGGTTCTGTCGGCATCGTGGGAATGGACACGACGCCATTGGGGTGCCGCGCCCGTTGGGCGTCGGACACTTCGACCGCGGTATAGCGCAGTGCTGCGATGCACTCAGGACCGGCGGCGACGATGGACCGGGCGAGCGTGCCCGGTCCGGCGGCCGCCTCGACCAGGTCGAAGCGGTCGGGTGCGCCGAGCCGGCGCCACTCGGCGTCGAGCCAGCGGGCGACGACGGCGCCGAACAACGGGCCGACCTCGGGGCTGGTGATGAAGTCGCCACGCCGCCCAGCCGAGCCGCCTGACGTGTAGAAGCCGCCAGCGCCATACAGCGCAAGGTCGATGAAGTGGTCGAAACGCAGTGCGCCGCCCGCTGCCGCGATCGCGGCGCGGATCTCGTCACTTGCCGGCGACGGCACCGGTGAGGTCTTGCAGGTCTCCGAAGCGAAGCACGAGCTGCGGCAAGATGCCGAGCACGAGCGTTCCGATCGCGGTGATGCCGAGCGCAGCGGTCAAAGACGGTGGTGTCTTGATCGGTGCGACGTCGCCATCCGGCACAGGGTTCATCCACATCTGGCGCATGACGTTGCCGTAGTAGCCGAACGCAACGACGGTGTTGACCGCACCGATGACCGCGATCGCATATCCGAACCCGGTGCCGGCTTCGAGCACCGAACGGAACGCGTTGAGTTTGGCGAACCAGCCGCCGAACGGCGGGATGCCAGCCAGCGAGGCGAGGAAGAACGTCATCAGCGCGGTGAGGCCTGGGGCATAGGAGAGCAGGCCGCCGAAGCTGCTGATCTCGCCGCTGCGGGTCTTGCGGCTGACCGCGATGACCACTGCGAACACGCCGAGGTTGGTGCTCGCGTAGACGAGGAGGTAGACAACGATGGTCTTCAGTGACGACTCGGCAGCCTTGGTGCCGGCGACGACGAGCGGCATCAGGATGAAGCCACCCTGGCTGATCGAGGAGTACGCCAGCATCCGGACGATGTTGGTCTGCTTGAGGGCGAGCACGTTGCCGACAGTCATCGTCAGCGCTGCGAGCACGAAGATGAACGGCTGCCACACATCCTTCGCCAGCGGGAACGCCAGGTAGCACATGCTGATCAAGGCAACGAAACCGCCGGCCTTGGAGGCCACCGACAGGAACGCTGTGACCGGCGTTGGCGACCCTTGGTAGACGTCGGGCGCCCAGTTGTGGAACGGCACGGCGCTCACCTTGAACGCAAAGCCGACCACCACGAACACGACGGCCAGCGCCTCGAGGCCCGCGAACTTGCCGTCGAGGGTGATCAGCGGCCCGATCTCGGTGAGCTTGGTCGTTCCGGTGATGCCGTACAGCAGGCTCATCCCATACAGCAGGATTGCGCTCGCGAACACGCCGAGCAGGTAGTACTTGACGCCCGCCTCGTTGCTCTTGGTGTCGCGCTTGCGCCATGCGGCGAGCATGTAAGCCGGGATGCTGAGGAACTCCAGCGCGACGAACACGCTGATCAGGTCTCGGGCGGAGGTCATCATCACCATGCCGAGCACGCTGGCGAGCAGGAGCACGTAGTACTCACCCTGGTAGTAGCCGCCCTCTTCGATCTCGTTGGTCGACAGCAACACCACGACGTAACCAGCGATGAGGAACAGGGCCTTCATGATCAGGCTGAACTCGTCGACCACGTAGCGGTCATCGAACATCGAGCGGGAGTCGTCACCGATCACCGCGAGCGTGACGAGCGGCACCACCGATGCGATCAACACGATGCCGGCGATGGTGGCGGTGAGCCACTTCTTCGACTCGGCGATGAACAGGTCGACGAGCAACACCACGCAGATGCCGACCGCGAGAATGATCTCGGGCGCGAGGGCGTGATAGTCGATCTTGGGTCGGACGAAATCTCCGACAGCGGACAGGACCGTTGCGAGCACCGGTCAGCCTCCGAATGCCTTGAGGGCAACCTGGGTGGCCGGGTCGATGATCTTGAACAGCAGTTGCGGGTAGATGCCGAGCACGACGATGCCGACCAGGAACGGCGTCCACGCAATCCACTCGAGCGGCTTGACATCGGGGATCTGCTCGTTGGCATGCTCGTCGTTGACCGCAGCGCCGACTGCGTGGGGGACATGCGCTCCGCCGTGACCTCCGCCGTGACCAGCATCACCGTGGGCGTCGTCGGCGTCGGCGCCGAGCCCGGCGAACTCGTTTGTCGGCTCACCGAACGCAACACGCTGGAACAACCACAGCAGGTAACCCGCAGCGAGGACCGTGCCGACCGCGGCGATCACCATGTAAACCCGGAACAGCGGGGCGCTGAGGCCCTCCGCCGGCGAGTAGGCCGACACGATCGCCGGGAACTCGCCCCAGAATCCGGCCAGGCCGGGCAGACCGAGTGACGCCATTGCAGCGAAGCCCATGATCCAGCCGAGCTTGGGGACCTGCTTGAGCAGACCGCTGAGGCGCTTGATCTCGAGCGTGTGATAGCGGTCCTTCACGGAGCCGGCGACGAAGAACAACATGCCGGTGATGAGTCCGTGGGCGACCATGCCGAAGATCGCGGCGTTGAAGCCGAGCGGTGTCATGGTGCTGATGCCCAACATCACATACCCCATGTGGGCCACTGAACTGAATGCGATCAGGCGCTTCATGTCGGTCTGGGCCAGGCAGCCGAGCGCACCGTAGATGATGCCGATCACGGCGAGGCCACCGATGTAGGGAGCCCACGCCCTGGCGGCCTCCGGCAGGACCGGGATCGCGATCCGGACGAAGCCGTACGTGCCGAGCTTGAGCAGGATCGCGGCCAGGATGACCGAACCCTGAGTGGGCGCCTGAGTGTGGGCGTCGGGCAGCCAGGTGTGGAACGGGAACATCGGCACCTTGACCGCGAACCCGATGAACATGCCGGCGAACAGCCAGACCTGGACGGTCTTGCCCAGCGTGCCTCCGTACTCGGTGAGGAACGGGATGCTGAAGCTGGCGTCGACACCAGGGTTGTTCTTGGCCACCTGCCAGTAGAGAGCGAGGAAGGCAACCAGCATCAGTGCCGAACCGAACATCGTGTAGAGGAAGAACTTGAGCGACGCGTATTGGCGCTGCTCGCCTCCCCAGACACCGATCATGAAGTACATCGGCAACAGGACGAGCTCGAAGAAGACGAAGAACAGGATCAGGTCCTGGGCGATGAAGGTACCGGCCATGCCTGTCTGGAGGACGAGCATCAACATCAGGAAAGCCTTGGGGTTGCCCGGGCTCGGGATGTGATCCCACGAGTAGATCATCACCAGCACCGTGACGATCATGCTCAGGATGTACAGCGGCAGGCTCATGCCATCGAGGCCGATCGTGTATCCGCTCTTGATGACGGGGATCCACTCGGCGTCGACCCAGAACTGCAACTGGCCGGCCCTGTCGAAGTTGAACTGGAACAGGGTGAAAATGCCGACACCGAGCGTTGCCACCGCCGTGAGCAGCGCGATCTGCTTGTGCAGCAGTTCGTTGCCCCTGGGGATGAACATCATCACCAGCACGCCGGCGAGCGGCAGGAACGTGCCGACCGTCAGCACCCAGTTGTCGTTCGTAATGAAATCCATTGCCGTGAGGCTCCTCAGGTATTGACGATCAGGTATTGACGATTAGGTGGTGCGTGATCAGGTATTGACGATGACGAGAACGAGGGCGCCGATGGCGGCGGCTCCGAAGAGCAACGCCCCGTATTGATTGACCTTGCCGGATGACGTTGGCTGCAGGGCCGAGCCGCTGCCCTGGGCGGCGGCGCCCGATGCGTTGACCGTTGCGTCGACCACGCGCTGGTCGATGTTGCGGTAGATCCATCCGCCGAGCTTGCGGGCGCCGATGCCTGCTTCGTTGACGGTGCGGTCGAGCACGTTCTGGTTGATCCAGTACGCCGCCCGAGCGAGCGGCCCGGACACGAAGCGGACGATGACGTTCTCGTAGAGCGCATCGAGGTAGTACTTGTTCCAGAGGAAGTTGTACCCCCACCGCAGCGGTGCGACCCGCTTGGTGATGCCCTGCAACGCAGTCTTCTTGCTGCCGTACAGCGCCTTGCACAGGCCGAGACTGACGATGAAACCAAGGGCAACGAGCACGATCGACGGCGCGGCCTTGATCCATTCGAACTTGGCGTGGTCGAGCTTGGGGAAACGGACCCCATCGAGCGATGGCTCGACCCAGTCGGTGAACTTGTGGATCTTGAACGGCGCTGCGTTGACATAGCCAGCGACCAGAGCGAGGACCGCAAGGATGACCAGCGGCACGGTGATCAACTTCGGCGACTCGTGCGGCCCGTGGTCGGCGCCGTGGGGATCGTCGGCGCCATGGGCATCGTGAGCGCCGTGGGCCATCGCCAGCGCGGGCATGTGCTCGTTGTCCGGCAGCGGATCGGGCGGCGTGACATCGACCGCATGGGCGTCGTGCACCCCGTGATCGAGACCGTGTGCGTCGTCGTGGTGCTCGCCGGCGGCAGCGCCGCGGGCCTTGCCGAAGAACGTCAGGTATGTCGCCCGAGTCATGTACGCCGTGGTCATGAAGGCACCGATCAGACCAACGATGAAGAACACGTTGTAGCCGTTGTGATGGGCGTAGTCGATGATCTCGTCCTTGGAGAAGAAGCCACTGAAGAACGGCACGCCGCACAGAGCGAGGGTGCTGACGATCCAACACGTGGCGGTGATCGGCATCTTGCGCGCCAGACCGCCCATGTCCTTCTTCATGTCGAAGCTGTGGTGGCTACCGCTGTGGCTGACGGAGCCGGCGCACAGGAACAGGCAGCACTTGAAGAATGCGTGGGTGAAGATGTGGAACACGGCCGGGGTCCAGGCGCCGACGCCGAGACCCATCATCATGTACCCGAGTTGGCTGACAGTGGAGTACGCCAACACCTTCTTGATGTCGTTCTGCACGAACGCGAGCACCGCCGCGATGAGGATGGTGATACCACCGATCACTGCGATCAGGTTGAACTGTTGACCGCCGACGTTGATCTCGAGCCCGGTATGGAACAGCGGGTAGAGCCGCGCGACCAAGAACACACCGGCGACCACCATCGTGCTGGAGTGCAGCAGCGAGCTGACCGGCGTCGGGCCAGCCATTGCGTCAGGCAACCAGGTGTGCAGCGGGAACTGACCGCTCTTGCCGATGCAGGCGATGAACAGTGCAACCGAACCCCACAGCAGCACGCTGTGGGTGCCGGTACCGCTGAGCGCCCACTCGTTGATCATCTGGATGCTGAAGCCGTTGCTGCCCTGCTTCTGGGCGTATGCGCTGGCACCGAAGAAGATGACGCCGGTGCCGACGAGCAGACCAATGTCGCCGACGCGAACGGTCAAAAACGCCTTCAGCGCAGCCGTGCTGTTGGCTTTTTCTTCCCACCAGTGGCCGATCAGCATGAACGAGCAGAGGCCCATGATTTCCCAGCCGAGGATCAGTTGCACCATGTTCTCGGCGAGCACCATGGTCAACATGCCGGCGCTGAACAGGGTGAGCGCAGCGAAGAAGTGGGTGTAGCGGCGGTCGCCACGGAGGTACTCGAGCGAGAAGATCTGGACCAACGTCGAGATGAACGCGACGAGCAACAGCATCATCACCGCAAGGCCGTCGATGTGCTGGCCGAGGCCGATCTCGATGCCATCACTCTGCCACCAGACCACCTTGCGGATCACGGGTTCGACGTAGGCGGCGACGTGACTCGCACCTTCTTCGCCGCCCTCTGCGGAGACGAATCGGAAGGCGCGGCCGATCGATCGGAACGCTCCGCCGAGACTGGCTTCGCCCTCGGTCTCGTGGCCGCCGACCGAGTTGACTCGCTGGATCCATTGGTAGGCGACACCCATGGCGAGCACGCACGAGGCGGCCATCGAGGCGAGACCGATCTCGCTGCCTTTCATCGGCATCTTCTTGCCGAAGAAGATGATCAACGCAAAGGCGACCGCAGGGATGATGGGGATGAGGAAGGCGTGTTCGAGAAACCAACCCGTTTCAGCAGCGAGACCACTCTCGGCGAAAATCATGGGTTCAGCCCTTCATCTCGGAGAGTTCGTCGAGCGCGATGCTGCGCTTGTTGCGGAAGACCAGCAGCACCAGACCCAGGCCAACGCCGACTTCGGCAGCCGCCACGGCAATGACATACAGCGCAAACGTGTGACCGTCGGGACCGCCGTGCAGCAGCGCGAAAGCGAGCAGGTTGAGGTTGACCGAGTTCAGGATCAGTTCGACGCTCATCAGCACCATGACCGCGTTCTTGCGAACGATGACGCCGTAGACACCGATGCAGAACAGCACGGCAGCGAGCAGGAGGAATTGGTTGATCAGCACGGGCTAATCCTTCCGGGCCAAGACGATGGCGCCGATGACGGCGACGAGCAGAACAAACGACAGCGCCCAGAACGGCAGCAGGTACGGGCCGAAGATGTTGTCGCTGACATCGATGATCGCGATCCGCTTCGCTTCGTCGGGTCCTGGCAACTTTTGGTCCTCGAAGCCGTTGATCAGCGCGATCGACATCGCGGTCAGCATCAGCAACGCAACGGGGACGCCGATCTTGGCGTTGTTGTTGTTGAGGTCGCCTTCGGCACCGATCTTGGCCCGGGTGAGCATGACACCGAACAGGAACAGCACCATCACGGCACCGACATAGACGAGCACCTGGGTGACGGCCACGAACTCGGCATAGACGAGCAGGTATTGAGCAGCCGCGCCACCGAGGACGCAGACGAGGTAGAGCGCAGCGTGCACGACGTTGTTGGCGGTGACGACGCGGAGCGCGCCGAACACCATCACCAAGGCAATGATGCCGAACGCAATGTTCTGGGCGACGAGAGCCTCCGCCACGATGTAGGAGAGCACGACTACTTCTTGCCCTTCTTGTCGGCGCCGACTTCCAGTTCGGGAGCCTCGGGGACGGTTTCCATCCACTCGCCGAGCTTGGTCTTGTCGTGCAGCAGATCGGCGATGTGCGGCTCGCTGTACTCGTACTCCGGGCTCCAGAACAGCGCGTCGAACGGGCACACCTCGACGCAGATGCCGCAGTACATGCAGAGCGCGTAGTCGATGTCGAACCGGTCGAGCTTGTTGACCTTGCGAGGCGCACCGCCCGCACGACGCGGCGGGGCGAGTTCCTTGTGACCCTCGATGTAGATGCACCAATCGGGGCAGCTGCGGGCGCAGAGCATGCACGAGGTGCAGTTGTCCTCGCGCAGGGCAATGACGCCGCGGGCGCGCACGGGCGGGGCTTCCTTCTCGTGCGGGTACTGCACGGTGGCCGCACCCTCGGTGAAGGTCTTCATCATCGTGTTGAACGTGACGCCAAGACCTTTGACGAGGCCCGGCACCTTCGGCTTGAGGCCCATCAGAACGCCACCTTGAGGATTGCCGTGATCATGATGTTGACGAGTGACACGGGGATCAGCACCTTCCAGGCGAAACGCTGCAGTTGGTCCTCACGGAACCGGGGGTAGCTGAAACGCACCCACATGATGATGAACGCGAGAAGCATCATCTTGCTGATCATGATGATTGGACCAACGATGTTCATCCAGTTCGAGATCTCGTCAACGCCGTCCCAGCCGAACCAGGCGAACGGGACACCCCAGCCGCCGAGGAACAGCGCCGAGGCGATCAGTGAGAACACACCGGCCGTCGCGAACTCGGCGATGAAGAACATCAGGAAGCGGAAGCCCGAGTACTCGGTCATGTAGCCGGAGACGAGCTCGGATTCCGCAATCGGCATGTCGAACGGGGTTTGGGTGAGCTCGGCCTGCACCGCGATCATGAAGACCGCGAACCCGATGAACTGGGTGAGGATGTAGGGGTTACCGATCCAGTCGAGCCCGAAGATCTCGTCGCTGTTCTGCTTGACGACGATGGCCTGCAGGTTCATCGTGCCGGCTTGGATGATGACGCCGACCACGGCCAGCACCATCGGCAACTCATACGCGATCAGCTGGCCGGCTGCCCGCAGGCCACCGAGCAGCGAATACTTGTTGGCGCTGGCCCAGCCGGCGACGAGGATGCCGAGCGTGCTGACGCTGCCGACGGCGAGCATGTAGAACACGCCGACCTCGAAGTTGGTGAAGTAGGCGTCAGGCCCGAACGGCACCACTGCGACCAGCAGGAACGTGCTCACGAGCACGATCAGCGGGGCGGCGCGGAAGATGTACTTGTCGGCTCGCGCCGGCATGATGTCTTCCTTCTGGAGCCACTTGCCGACTTCGGCGAACAACTGCATCGAGCCGTAGGGTCCGGCCTCCATCGGGCCGAGGCGGCTCTGCATGAACGACATCATCTTGAACAGGAACAGGTACACGATGGCGCCGGCGGGCAACAGCACGGCCACGATGCCGCCGAGCACCCGCAACAGCGTCTGCCCCCAGTAGGGAATGGTGACAGCCAGCATTACCGATCGATATCTCCGAGGATGAAGTACAGGGACGCGAGGATGGTGATGATGTCGGGCACGTAGACGCCCCGCAGCACCCACGGCACGATGCTGATGTTGTTGAAGCTGGCCGAGCGGATCTTGACCCGGAACGGACCGAGGTCGCCCTTGCTGACGACGTAGTAGCCCATCTCACCGAGCGGGTTCTCGGTGCTGACCCAGGCTTCGCCCTCCGGCACCTTGATGATGCGCGGCACCTTGGCCATCACGGGGCCGGCGGGCATCGTGTCGAGCAATTGGTCGACGATGAGGGTGGACTCGCGGGTCTCCATCAGGCGCACCCAGCAGCGGGCGAAGCTGTCGCCGTCAGGGTGGGTCCAGACCGTGAACTTGGTCTTGTCCCAGGCCATTGGCAGCACCTGATCGCGACGGAGGTCGTAGTCGACGCCGCTGGCGCGCAGGTTGGCGCCGGACATACCGTACGACAGGGCGATCTCCTTGGGGATCACGCCGACGCCTCGGGTACGGCTCTGGAAGATCTCGTTGCCGAACAACAGGTCTTCCATCTCGGTGCAGAAGTTGCGCAACTTGCGCATCACGCCGCGGGTCTCCTCGATCCAGCCCTTCGGCAGGTCGTCCTTGAGCCCGCCGATGCGGTCGAAGTTGGGGTGGAACCGGCCGCCCGTGGCGGACTCGATCAGGTTGAGCACGTACTCGCGGTCGCGGAACGCCATGAACACCGGGGTGACGGCACCCATCTGCACGCCGAGGTCGCCGAGGAACAGCCCGACGTTGGCGATCCGGCTGAGCTCGAACAGGATCGTGCGGATGTGTTGGGCCCGTGGCTGCGCCTCGATCTGCATCAGCTTCTCGCTGGCAAGGATGAACGGCACCTCGTTGGCGAAGCTACCGAGCCAGTCGATCCGGTTGACAAGCGAGGTGACCTGCGGGAACGTGCGCACCTCGGTGAGCTTCTCGTAGCCACGGTGCATGTAGCCGGCCGACGGTTCGGCCCAGATGACCTGCTCGCCGTCGAGACGGCAGATGATGCGCAGCGTGCCGTGGGTGGCTGGGTGCTGGGGCCCGATGTTGAGGGTCATGCCCTCGGTCTCGAGCTCGACATTGAGGCGCGCATCGGCAGCTTGGGAGGCGATGTAGGCCAGCTTCTGGCGATCGCCGAGCATCGCGTCGAGGCTCATGATGCGGCTCCGTCCGGGTTGTTGGCTTCGAGATTCTCGGTGGAAGGACCGTCTTCGCCCGGCAGCGGCTCGACATCGACGATGCCCGGCCACGGCTTGACCATTCGGGCCAGCAATGGGAAGTCCTTGCGCAACGGGTGACCCTCGAAACCCGTCGGCAGGTACATGTTGATCAGGTTGGGGTGTCCGCCGAAGCCGATACCGAACATCTCGTGGCACTCCCGCTCGTGCCAGTTGGCACCCGCGTAGTTGGAGATCCACGATGGCACGACCAGGTCGTCTTCAGGGACGTCGGCCTTGATGGTGATGCCGTAGTGCAGATCGGTGCTGGCGACCCGTGCAAAGACCTGGAATCGGGTCTCGCCACCGGTGTAGCCCTGCTTGATCTCGGTCGGGCGCTCGATTTCGGCGCCCGGCTCGTCCTCGCCACGACCGTACGGCGACGGCATCCAGTCGATCGCGGAGAGGAAGCAGAAGTAGTCCATCTGCAGCGTGTCGCGCAGGATCGCGCCAGCCTCGCGCCACGACGTGAGTGCGACCCGGACCCAGACGTCGTCGCCGGGCTTGATCAAGCTGTCGATCAGGCTGTCACCGAGAGCACGGCGCAGTTCGTCGACCGCGCGCTCACGCAGGGCATCGCCGGGAAGTTCTGCGATGGGGGAATCAGAGGCGGTGTCAGACGACAACGGGCTCACCCTTTTCGGCTCCGGACGTGCCATCAGGGCCTTCGGCCACGGCCGGGTCGGCTTCAGCAGGGGCGGCAACCGGGTCAGGGCGCAGGCGAGTCGGCTTGGCTGCCTCGGCAGCAGCAGCCTCGGCGAGACGGCGCTTCTTGGCGTCCTTGCGGCTCTCCGGCGTGGCCTCGCGGGTGAGCGCCTTGTACCCCTCGCCACGCCAACGGGCGGCCATGTCCTCGTTCTTGATCCGCTGTTGGAGCAGGACCACGCCCTCGAGCAGGGCTTCCGGGCGAGGCGGGCAGCCGGGTACGTAGATGTCGACGGGGATGATCTGGTCGACGCCCTTGGTGACCGAGTAGCTGTCCCAGTACGGGCCGCCGCAGTTGGCGCACGAACCCATGCTGATCACGTATTTCGGCTCCGGCATCTGCTCGTACAGGCGCTTGATGGCCGGGGCCATCTTGTCGGTGACCGTTCCGGAGATGACCACCAGGTCGGCCTGGCGGGGGCTGGCCGGCAGCGGGATGACGCCGAGTCGCATCACGTCGTAGCGCGGCGACGCGAACGCGGCGCCCATCTCGATCGCGCAGCACGCGAGTCCCCACTGGTACACCCACAGGCTGTACGAACGGCCCATGTTGAAGAGCTGAGTGAGCGGCCTCGGGAGCCGCCCTTTGTCGACTAGACCCATCTCAGGACACCCTTCTTCCATGCATAGACCAGGCCCAGGAGCAGGACGAAGACGAAGATGCCCATCTCGGCCAAACCGAACGTGCCGTATCGCTCGAGCTGCGTCGCCCACGGGAAGATGAACACTGCTTCGACGTCGAACACGACGAACAACAGGGCGAACACGTAGTAGCGGATCTGGCTCTGCGACCAGCCGTGACCAACCGGGTCGACGCCACTCTCGTACGGGAGCAACTTCTCGTAGTTCGGCTTGTTCGGGCGGATCGCAGCAGAGATACCGAGCAGCAGGCCAGCGAGCAGCAGCGCCGTGGCGGCGAAGAAGAAGACTGTGAGGTAATCCCGGAGAAAGTCGGACATCGTTGGTAGAAGCTACTACGCACGACGATTCGACCAACAAACTCAGTGACGGTTGACCGGACCGCTGTCCGACGAACCGGCTCCGAGATCATGGCATCGGCCGGCCCGCGACGCGGGTCGGACCGGGCGCTCGGCGGGCCTGAGCGACTGCCCCCAGTCCCACGATCCCAAGACGGCACCCACCGACTGCCCACAGTCCCACGCGCCCAGCCTTCACGGGCGCCTTCGACTGCCCCCAGTCCCACGATCCCACGACGGCACCCACCGACTGCCCACAGTCCCACATGTCCGCCGGCCATCGATCGAACCGGCTCCGAGATCATGGCATCGGCCGGCCCGCGACGCGGGTCGGCCGGGTCAGTCGGTGGCGCGCCAGTTGCGGTCGTTCTTGCGGGCTGCGTTGTGCTTCTTGGCGGTGATCCGGCGCTCCACGGCGCCCTTGCCGGGACGGGTCGGGCGGCGGGAGCGTTGCACCTTGCCGGCAGCATCGATCATCGCGCCGAGGCGTTCGATCGCGTCGTCGCGGTTGCGGCGCTGCGACCTGTGGGTGGACGACACGACCCGGATCTCCTCGCCGAGCTTGACGACGACTCGGGTGGCAATGTGCTCGGGCAGACCGAGCGCTGCCACGGCGACGATCAACTCGACTCTCGAGTCCGTCGTGTTGACGTGTTGCCCACCTGCCCCGGACGAGCGCGAGAACCGCCACGAAAAGGCAGCATCGTTGAGCCGCCAGCCATCCGGAGTGGTCGGTGCCAACTCAGCCATCAGCAGTGGCCGTCGACAGTGGAGTCGGTGGCGGCCATCAGGAGCTGGCGTCGTTCCAGAGTGTGATCGCCGGGCCGTCGCGCAGATCGGAGATCACACAGACGGCAGAAGTATCGAGGCTGAGGTGGCGGGCGAACCCGCCCGGCTGGCAGATCGCTCGCGCCCCGAGGATGCGCAGCAGGTGGCCGTGGGCGAAGATCACGGTGGTCGACACCGTGGTGTCGGCGAGGGCGTGAGCGAGGAACTCGTCAACCCGCGCGACGACGGTCTCGAGGGTCTCTCCGCCAGGGCATCCGTCGAACACGGTCCAACCCGGATTGCTCACGTGGATCTCGGTCTTGGTCATCCCCTCGTAGTCGCCGTAGTCGAACTCGCGGATGCGCTCGTCGATCTCGACGTCGGCATCGGGGCCCATGGTCAGCGCGACGGTCTCGAGCGCCCGACGCAGCGGGCTGCTGTAGATCCGAACCTTGGTGGCCGGCTCGATATTGCTCAGGATGCGACCTTGCGCAGCGCGGGCTTGCTGGCGGCCTTCGTCGATCAGGGACAGATCGGTGTTGCCGGTGTGCTGACCACTGACGCTCCACTCCGTTGCACCGTGGCGAACCAGGACCAGCTTCACCCGCGCCAACATAACGGGGCCAAAGGCCGTGCATGTGCTAGGCCTTTTCGAATGGGCGTGGATATCGAGACCATCGTTCGCCGGGTTCCGGCCTGGTCGAAACGGCCCATCGACATCCGGCCGCTCAGCGGCGGGATCACCAATCGCAATTATGTGATACGTGTCGACGACGACGAATACGTCGTGCGGATCCCCGGCGAGCGCACCGACCTGCTCGGCATCGACCGACGCCACGAGTCCGAGGCCGCCCGCCGTGCGGCCGAACTCGGCATCGGACCACCCGTGCTGGGCGAGCTACCCGGCGTCGGCACCCAGATCACCGAACTCGTGCCCGGCCACCATCTCGATGACATCGAGTTCGCGGCGAGACTCGCCGACGTCGTTTCATTGCTGCGCCGCTATCACGACAGCGGGCCATTGGCGGGACTGTTCCCCATCCATCGCGTCGTCGAATGGCATGCCCGCGACGCGAGCAGTCACGGCGCGATTCCACCGGCCGCGTACGAACGGCTGCATCAGACGAGCCGGCTGATCGAAGCCGCGTTCGCTGCAGCTCCGATGCAACAGCGGCCCTGTCACAACGATCTGCTGCCCGCCAACGTGTTGTTCTCCGATGGCCGGGTCTGGCTGCTCGACTACGAGTACGCAGGGATGAACGACGTCTTCTTCGACCTCGCCAACCTCAGCGTCAACTCGTCGTTCGGTTCTGCAGCCGACGAGCAGTTGTTGCGGTTGTACTTCGGCGACATCACGCCATCGGCGTGGGCCCGCCTGCAGCTGATGAAGGTGATGAGTGAGTTCCGCGAAGGAATGTGGGCCGTCGTACAACAGGCGATCAGCACCCTCGACACCGATTTCGTCACCTACGCCAACGAGCGACTGATCAACTGCGAGCGGCTCGCCGCGTCCTCCGACTTCGGTCGGTGGCTGCAGGACGCACGCCGCTTCCCTATCCCAGGAGCCCCGTGAGCGCCACCGCCAACCAGCCCGATGCCAATCGCCCCACATCGGCGCGCCCCACATCGGCGCGCGCCGTCGTCATCGGCGGCGGCATCGTCGGCTGCTCCACCGCCTATCACCTCGCCAAGCTCGGTTGGAACGACACGGTTCTGGTCGACAAGCACAAGCTGACGTCGGGCTCCACGTTCCACGCGGCCGGTCTCGTCGGCCAGTTGCGAACGAGCGCGAACATCACCCAGTTGCTCGGTCACTCCGTCGCCATGTACCAACGGCTCGAAGCCGAAACCGGGCAGGCGACAGGCTGGAAGATGAATGGCGGGCTGCGGCTCGCATGCAACGCCGAACGCTGGACCGAGGTCAAGCGCCAAGCCACGACCGCCCAGTCGTTCGGCCTGGAGATGCATCTGCTCTCGCCACGCGAGGCGCAGGATCTGTGGCCGCTGATGGAGATCGACGACGTGGTCGGCGCAGCGTTCCTGCCGAGTGACGGCCAGGCCAACCCGAGCGACATCACGATGGCGTTCGC